>Ga0209611_10000223_pt1 | contig 74196 bp, 67 predicted proteins | sample S1TSphgellanicum_3_FD_187693 | JGI IMG/M metagenome (GOLD analysis project Ga0209611, IMG submission 187693) | Host-associated microbial communities from peat moss isolated from Minnesota, USA - S1T2_Fc - Sphagnum magellanicum MG (SPAdes) (version 2) | ecosystem: Host-associated > Plants > Peat...
TTTTTATTTTTTTTTTTTTTTTTGAATTATTAAAATTTTGGATAATGTATATGGTATAATTGGGTAAAAGCACATTACAATGAGCTTTTTAAGATGTCACAAAGGCACAATGTTTTGGGTTGGACACATATTATTACATAAAACCCATATTCAAGTTGAGAATTCCAACAAAATGGATTCAAATAAGTGAAATTAATTTCCTTGTTTTTTTTACTTTCAAATAATTACACCAAAAACATTAATTTTCAATGAAATATGAACTTTGCCATCTAGGCAATTTTGGGGTCACAATCCATTACAAATATATATATTATGGACTTATTACTATAATGAAATTGAAGATTTTTTCACAATTTTGGGATATGTTATAATTTCAAGGGTTATGACATTTAGGAGTAAAGAGTTTGGAAAATATGTGGTATGCGATGGACTTTATAATTCCTTATTGTGTGTAATAATTTTATGGTTTTTTTAATGTCCATCACATATCCAAAAGGTTTTTTTTCATGTTACCAATACCAAGTAGAGGTGTTCAAAAGGTTGAAAGTAGGGCATCATTAACTTAGACATGGAAAAAGATGTTAACATTAACATCATTTCAAGGTTTTTGTGTTTTTGTCCAATTTTTTGTGTTTAAAAATACAGTTAAAAGACTCCCAAAATGGATTTTGCAATGGCCATTTTTGGTACACCCTTGTGTGCTTTCACCCAATGTTCATGGCATTTGATATCTAACAACAATTTATGTTCAAATTTGGTGCAATTGGCACAATTTATTAGTCCATAGTTGATTACTTTACCATATTACTTAATTATCATGACCAAGATTAAATGTTATTTTTCAATGATCTTAAAGGCATTACTTTGTGCACCAAAGTAAAAAATTGAACCATCCTTATGTTTATTACAACTTATAAAACTCATTGGTCGTTCCAAATTTAAAGTATAATATGAAAGAACGACATAGTCCATGGTTCAATTTTGTGAATTGTAGTCCTTTGCAATGTGACATTCTTTTTAGAGTACCTTAATTGTGATTGTAGCCATTTTAAACCTAACAAGTAAAAGAAAGGATAGACAATAGTGGAGGAGATCCTTTGACTGGACTTAGGCTTTGTAAAACATGATTTCAAAATTCTTAGAGACCATGCATGTTTGGCTTGTTTTTGGGGTTTGCAAACTCCGATATTTTTTGTTTGGAAAAATTCAACACAAATTGAAATATTGGTTTTTAAAAAAAATATATTGTTAGTTGGGAAGTGGTGGTGGTCAATATTATACTTTTGTCCACAATAGTGTATTTTGTTGACACTTGGATAGGGACCAAGAAAGGGATAAATCAAATGAAGTAGTTATTGTCCAACTACCTTTGGGTTAGGTCATCACAAAATTGTCATTATTGCATTCCTTGGTGTTAATGTTGTATATGATAAAAAAAGGAAAGTGGGTTAAAGCTTGTTGACCTAACTGAAAGCATAAATGGGTGAAAGCATGGTCAAAGACGCCAAGGGTGCTAAGCTAAAAATCCTTTTCCAAGGATTGCACATGACACATGTCATTTTTGTGTTGGATTATAATTTAAAATTTTGTATTCTAGGTACCCCTTTAGCACTGCATTTTAAATATAAATATATTTTTACTACAAATTGATTTTAGATCATATATATTATGCATTCATGCCCTCTATCACATAAACATGAACCACTTGTGTTAAAAACACATTTTCAAAATCCATAAAACACTTTTGAACTGAATGTGCTCAAATTGATTGTAAAAACGATTTTCAGTTCAAGTCCTTTTACCTTTTTAATCATCAATGTTAAAATCCTATTCAATTTCCAAAAAGAATGGTGCACATTTGGTAGAAAGAAAAGACATAACTTGAAAAAAATAGGGACTATTTTCGAGGTTTGAATGCTAAATGAACATGCAAATTTTCTTTTTGATTTGTGTCAAACTTTGGGCATGTAAACTTTGCAATTAATGAAAAATATCCCCAAAAAAATAATAACAATCCAAACTATTATGTTTAATTTGTGATCTTTCAAACATATGAAAATGGAGTTTTAAAGAATGTCCATTCATTTGGGTGGCTCCTTTGACTATGTTTTTACCCATATGCATTATTATCCTAGCTAGTCTTTCATGTTTTAAAACTTGTTGAGTCCAATTTGTAGTGCTTGATTGAGATGTAACATCTAAAAAATATCAATTGAATAGGCAAGGGAAATTGACCCCTAGGTTAGAGTGGTGCATGTAAATGGAACACAAGAAACTCTACGTTTTGCAATATGGAATTGCATTGGTAGAACATGGTCCAAAAGTGTGAATGAAGTGAAGCATAGGAATGCCAACACACTTGCATACATTTTGACTCAATTTTTTGGAGGAATTCAATTGTGTAGATAGGTGAAGAAGGATTTTCTAAAAGAAGGTCTACATTTGGTTACTTTCAAGGGGTTCGAGTACATTTAATGATGTTTGATCATCTAAAGGCCACAAGGGGTTGATGTAAGCTAAGGTGTTTCATTATTCATAACATAATGTTATTGATTTTTGTGATATGAATGTAAATGTAATGGTTAATTTTTATTTTACATGTCATATTTTTTCAATAGTGACTAAACTTGAGATTATTAACTCAATGAGTATACATATGATGTAAGTATGTATTATGCAAAAATAATAAAATAAAAGATCTATGGACATATAAAGTGAAGTAAATGGATTGTGCACCATGATAGTAGGTTTTTTATATGAACCAAAATGGTTCAATGATTGATATTATGATTTTTAAGGACTCCATTTTAGTTAGACAATATATCAATAAAATCAAGATTTAAAGATTTTTTAGCATGTCAATTGTAAGTTAATATTCTTAATGAACTTTTTGTTCTCTTTTCTCAGTGTTTAAAATTTGGGTCTTTTCATAAGTCAATATCAGTATGGAAATTATTCATTTTATGTTGGGATTCTACACACACATATAAAACATTTTTTTCTAGTTGAGCCCAAGTAATAGATAGAACAATTATTTGGATTAAGTGTTATTCAACTATATAATCCTTCTAGGGTTAAAAAAATTTAGAAAGGAAATGAAATTTGGGTGATGTTTTTTTTTGTGATAGTGAACCACCTTAGCTTGCACTCACCCCAAGTTCAAGTTGTTGGAAGTGATGAAAAGGAAAGTCAACATATCTATCAATGAAAACTTGGAGTATAACATAATGATTCGTATATTGGGATAAACTTGGGAGGTATGTGGCATTATATTACCCCAAAATTTTGACTATAACCTTTTTGTTTGTCAAATTGGTGCGGTGAACCGGTACTAAATAAACTTGGTAGTATGTTGAACCAATATAATGTTTTAATTGGTAATGAGTAGAACTAATGATGAATATAACCGGTAATGACAAAGTAGGTGGATAATTCAATACACATTTGAGTTTTGAATATATAGTTATTTATACCAGTTAATATTATTGGAAGATATTTCAATATAAGATAACATTCATACCTTTTCATGGGGGATTGATTTTTGTTTTCCTATTTTCTTTTTTCAAACTTGTAATGGAATGAAACATTTCATTTTTCAGTTTTATTTATTGGTTACAATTGGAGTACATTTATTTAAGAACTATGTGTAGATTTTGTTTTATATGTACCTATTGCCATTTTCTTGAACTTGTTAATTGAGATAGAAAACATAATATTAATTTGATGGGCATATAAAACAACCCATTAACAGTTGGCAACCATGCTTGGGATGAAACTTGTAAGCAATCATGTTTGAAATGTCTAATTTTATAAGAATAATAGGAAATTATGGACCAAATTTCAAAGCTTTCACATTTAAAAATTTCTAGTTACAAATCAAAATAGTGTTTGCTTAATTTATGTGTTTACAACTTTTTGTTTTAGTTTTCACATTTCAAAATAGGTTGTATAATAAAGTATAATCAAAACCTTGTAGAAAAACAAGAAGAACCACGGTTACAACTAGTGGGAAATGAACGTGTTGATGTTCCCAACATGGAGGCACAACAACTAGTGATGGTTGATTCACATCATCATTAGACTTTAACAAAACATGAGGCAAGAAGAGTACCACAAGTATTTTCAATTGGCTACCATTTGACACAACATTCATTCCAACCATGAAGAATGAGTGCATCAAGAAGGGAACCACAAGTACCTTCAACTAGTTGCCATTTGACATAAGACTCATCCCAACCATGGATAATGAATGCATCAAGAAAGGAACTACAAGTACTTTCAACCGATTGCCATTTGACGTAACATTCATCCCAACCACGGAAAATGAGTGTGTCAAGAAGGGAACCACAAGTATCGTCAACCAGACACTATTTGACACCATAACATTTGTCCCAACCATGGAAAATGAATGCATAAAATGGTGGAAATAAATGATGATGATTTTACTATTAATTGCAAGACAAAAAGGACAATCATCAACATTCAATTATTTCATTCTTGGAGTTGGAATACCAACACAAACAACAACCTATGTTGGTTTACAACCAAGTCCCAACATTGATTTGGTAACCATTGATTCGAAGATGGAATAGATCCAACTCATCAACAGGTTGGAACAATTTCATTACATTAAATGAATATATTTCAATCAAATAATTTCCATGTCACATTTGAAACCTAGTGTTTAGCCAATAGTCATAAATGAAATGGTTGAATGAATTATCAACCCACCTGTTGTAGAAGAAAATTCAACATAAAATCTTAGAGCTAACATTTCAAAGATGAAATGTAGTTATGAAAGGGGGGTAATGTTAACCATGGCCAAAATTTTCTTTGGACTAGTACTTTGATGGACAAGTAATCGGTAGTTGATGAACTAGTAGTAATGATAGTAGAACCAATAGTAACATAACTAGTGATAAATTTAGTCAATGACACATGTTCAACCAATAGTTGACAAAACATGTGGTTGCCAAAACAGGCAATTAACATAACATGTAGCAAAATTTTGAAAATTTAAATGTTTATAACAATTTATTAATTAATTATTATTGGTTGATTCAAATGAGGTGTTTTATTAGCAATTATGATTGTTTCTTACAATTTTACTAGTTAATTATTACTAGTTCATTAGAAAGAGGTGTTTTGTCAGCTAATTATTGTTTAGGTAACTCACACAAAACATTTAAAATTCAAACTTAAAGTATAAAGGAAGGTGATGGTAGAACATGAAAGACATCAGTTCTCTATCTTTCATACTTACTTTCTAAAATTTTAATGTATAAATCTGGAACTTTGATTTTTAAATACATTTTTATATTTTCATGATGAATTAAATCACATGTTAACATTGAGTAGTTTGTACCTATTTAGAATTTAAGAAAGAAGATTTGCATCAAATGGGAAAAAATAAATTCCCATTAACACATTCAAAAAAGGGGGCTTGCTTTACCAATGAATGGTTAAGAATATTTGAAGGTAACAATTTACTATCTTCATTTGCATTTTAAGTTTTTCAATTTGGAATGCAATAAAGTTGTACGAATCTCAAATATAAATATTGAATGTTATGGAGATTTTATTTGTGAGACAACAATTAAAGACATTATTTCATAACAATGCTAAGTTTTGCAAGGGTCTTAACAAAAAATGGTAGGTCAGGTGGTACATGTGAGAGTGAGACATGTTGCAAAAAGGTTGAAAGAAAATGTGTTTTGGTTATTTTGTGGAAAGGTATAAGAAATGGATTTCAATCTAAGGAGGCATGTGTGGGAAAATGGGGAGGATATGTTGGTCTATTCCTTTGTCTTGGGGTGCAAATTGTTGATGACTACTAAGCTTAAAGTGAACATCATGCATAAAAGATGGGTTAATCTATTGTCCCTAAGGTTCAAGTAAAGGTGAATGGATACCTAACACAAGCATTGAAGCAAAAAAGTAGTTGTAGTGAATGTTTGGAGACTTACGGTTAATTATTTTGTGTTTTAGGATTGCTTGTTATGTGGTGCCATGAAGTAATGGATTACACATAAGTTTTGGGAATGTAATCATGCCCAAAAAACTTGGGAATTTATTAGCAAAATTTTCAATTGACTATTTTATGGATTTCACATGTTCTAGGTAAGCAAGTACCCCCAATGTAGTGGAAGCACAATATTTTTGTTGCAAAGGAAGTAAGATGGTTCCACAAAGTAGCAAAAGCGTAATCCTTGCTATGAGGCATTATTGGTGATTTGGATTGAGAGGAAAGATTTGGTGTTCAACAAAGAGGGCTAGCATTTTCAAAAAAATTCAAGGTTTCATTTGGAAAGGCCTTCTAGATTGTGGAAATGTTGATTGGGGAAGATGTCTTGATAAAATAAGGAAATCTCCTAATATTGAACTATTGCATATAGTTTTTTCACCTTTGATAAAATGTGGTGTAAGCATTAGGTTATTTGTTCTAGATATGGTAGATAGGTAAAGTGGTTCTTTGATGGCCCCCCTAAGGGTTTCATTAGCCAAGATGTGGGGTTGAACACCTTGGGTGTTCCATGTTGTGGTGGTTGTTTTCTTTCTTCTTTGTAATGAAGTTTTTCATTTAATTATGTCGTTTTTAAAAAAAAAATCACAATATTTGGATATATGCATATACACTTGGTCAAATAACCAATGGAATGGGGCATGGTGTTGGATCAACTATTTTCCCAATATTGGTTACAAATGTTGTTCAATTCTTGGTTTTGAAAAAAATTTGGTTGCATCTATAGTGTTAAAAATGTGATGGAACCTCGTGTTTGTAACAATCGCATTGCAAACTAGTGAAGTAAATGGTTATTCATGCAATCAATTCCTTTCATCCCCCCCTAGTTGTGGATGCAACATTTGGATTTGAAGGGGGGAGAGTGTCCATTGTGGTCAAGTTGATTGGGTTGCTTGTTTTGTGTGCAATCCTTGTGAGCTTGAGATCAAGTCCATCCATGGTCAAATGGAATTTTTGGGTGTGATTTGGGGATTGCCATTGTTTGTCAAGAATTTAACTTAGGTTTTGCCTTGGTAAACCATTGTGTAAGAAGTAAGTTCTCTCTCTCTCTCTCTATATATATATATAGGTAAATGGGTAAAAAATAGGTGAGTACTAAGTAAGTAAGTGCATGCTTTATAAATAAGTAAGGGCTGTTTTTACTACCTACCTACCTACCTACCTACTAACAACAACCTACTTGCAAGTTGGTAGGTTGTTAAAAAAGTAACTGAACTAACTAGCATGGTTAACTAGGGAACTGGAACCCAACAGAAAATTGTTCACTTACCCATCCATCTTTCATGATGCACTGGTGCGGGTGCTGGTTCACCTCTGGCCCTCCTTGACTAGTTTTCTCCTTTAGAGAGTTTTCAAACAAGCAATGATTTGTAATGTGGAGAGCTTCTCAATGTTTTCAGACTTGTCCAATTGTCATAACTAGGCCTAGGCTATCAAGTGTTTGTTGGCCTTGCCTTGGCAGGCAAGGATATTGTGTTCACATTTATTATAGAGTATTATAGTAGCTTTAGGGGTTTTGGCCCCTACTAGGTAATAATAAATAATAGGTCTATTTTTCTATGAGCATTTTTTAAAGATTATATTTATGCATGGTGAAATATTTGGAATTCCATTATAATTTTTAATTTTTATTTTTATTTTTCTTTTGGCCTTAAGATAATTTTAAAAAAAATTGTAAATGGCAGGAGGGCTAGAGTGTGACACACCCCCATACATATATTCTCTTGGAAAATTCCGGTCATCCAAATTCAATGAAAATAATGAGCTTGAGCATGAGTCATTATAAAAGTGAAAGAGAATCAATCCACAAACAAAACACAAACACTTTTTCATTGTATTCCTGTCCCATAGCTAACCACGGTGGTCAGCTATGTAGTAACCATCCACATGCATCTACCTACCTAGTAACCACCAAGTGCTTCACCTACTTACTCCCGTAAATTGTAATCACTTATTACGTCCCTAACCTACTTCTTTACCTGCAATACTTACCCATGTACGGAACTCATGTGAGGCGGAAGTAAGAGGAACTTATACAATATATTATCGAAGTGGAACTTAATTCTAGTGTTGGGAAATTTTGAGGAATTGATATACGGGTAATTTTATGAAATTTATGAAATGCTCTTTTTTTTGGACAATTTTGAATTTTTTAAAAAAATTGTATGGTCAATCCTTGGACATTTCAAAGACAATTCCAAAAACAATCATCTCATTTCCAAGTTTCATTATCTCACTTAAAAAAAAAAAAAAAAAAAACCCTTTCTTTCTTTACTAATTTTCCTAATAATTATCTCATTCTTTTTCCCTACTCACCAACATGAATATGAAAATTTCAATAAACATGTGTATGTACTTTCATGTCCATGATATTTATATTAATTAAAATTGAAATAATTTTTTTTCACATTGACATAAATAATGATGAATTATTGGAAACCGTATGAAAACATTTTTCAAAAAGAAAGTTGATTTGGTAGTGTGCACCAACGCAAAGCCCAAATTGTGATTCATGCAAAATTCACTCATAATAGGTTTCCAATGGATATAGTATGTGAACATTTCTTTTTGTTGGTTTCCTGACCCATAGCTAACTACGGTGGTTAGCTATGTAATAGCGATCCACATTTATCAACCTAGCCTAATACTCACCAAGTGTCCATTGCCATATTATACAAGCTATAGTTACTAACATGACCCAATTAGGTAACTTAGAATGGAAACTTGTGAGCAATTCACAACCCCTTTTCATTTGATTAAATTCCTTCACTATGGTAACCATTGGTGGTGCAACTTATAGTAGGAACTTGAGCATACCGGTGAGAAGAGACAAAACGCAATCAAATCAAAGATTATACGCAATTCTATTAATTGAGTGCCATTTCTTATCAAGTAAGAAAAATATTTCCTCAAAGGCTTTGATTTGTTGCTTGTTACATTTGACTTGGTGGGGATCACACTCACATGGACATACGTAACTGAATGCATGGAAACTCGTACAAAATCCATTACTTGATAATAAGCATCATGTTGAGCAATAGGAGGCACGACAACATCATCATCATTATCCTAGAAGTTCTACTCACTCCACAATACACATATGTCCATATACGAATCATGACTCATCATGATTAGGATTGAGAAATCAATATTTTCATGGTTTTTTTTTTAATGCCATTCATGTGAAATTGTCCTTAAAAACAAAGTCAAAAAAATAAAATCACACTACTAAACAAAATGTTGGTGCAGTTCATTAGTCTTTGTTCATTAGATCAACGAATTCAATGTTTTTTCATTGTTCCTTGTTCACTACAACCAATGAATTCACTCAAAATCTAATGAAATCACTTGACATACAATGACACTTTTTTATTATAGTGTCACTAAATGAGTGAAAACGTTATGAGATAATAAGTTTATGTATAAAATATTATTTTTAAACAACTTGATTGAGTAATTTAGGAATTGCATAAGTTGTTAACTTTACTTAGTTGATGTTATCAATTAGTTTAGGAACCTCGTCTAGTTCCTAAACTAATTGAGCACAAACTAAAATTCTTAAACTATTACAATAATCAGGTACTTGAACTACTTAAACAAGCAAAACTAAAATTGAAGTTATGAATTTCAATCATTTAGTTATCTTTGTCATTCATTCTCACATGTTCTTCCCAAATATTTATTTATTTATTTATTATTATTATTATTTCACTCCATCATCGGGGACAAGAAGAATTTCTTGAAATTTTGTCACTTTCAAAACCTGGCCATGTAGACTTGGAATAAATGAAATATACGTACATGAAATAATTATCGAATTTCTATATAGAACTTCCAGCATTGTGGGCAGGTAATTTACCCCCAAAAAAAAAAAAAAAACATTTACTCAAAATAATTTAATTATTGCCAGAATAGTCTTAAAGGCTCTAAGATAGCTGTTAAAATTCAATTAGATTGCTTGATCAAGTAGTTTAAGAAACTAATTAATTAGATTAACTTCACTTAGTTTGCTTGATCTAGTAGGTTAAGATCCTATTTAAATTAGATTAACTTCATTTAGTTTGTTGGATTGAGTAGATTAAGAACCTAATTAGTTCAATTAGTTTCGGCCTGGATTGAGTAGTTTGAGAATGTAATTAACTAGATTAACTTCACTTAGTTTGCTTGGTCGAGTAGTTTAAGAACTTAATTAGTTAGATCAAACTTCACTTAGTTTGCTTGATGGAGTACTTTAAGAACCTAATTTTAAGTATATTAACTTCCCTTAGTTTGCTTGGTTTAGTAGTTTAAGAACCTGATCTAGTTTAAGAGTCTAATTAGTTAGATTTAATTTCACTTAGTTTGCTTGATGGAGTAGTTTAAGAATCTAATTTTAAGAATGTTAACTTTCCTTAGTTTGCTTGATCAAGTAGTTTAAGAACCTAATTAGTTAGATTTAACTCTAATTAGGTTTAACTTCACTTAGTTTGCTTGATAAGTAGTTTAAGAACCTAATTAGTTAGATTTAACTTCACTTAGTTTGCTTGATCAAGTAGTTTGAGGACTTAATTAGTTAGATTTAACTTCACTTAGTTTGCTCGGTGTAGTGGATTAGGAAGCTGATTAGTTAAGCTCCAATTGTTGTTTAGGAACAGTAGGTAGGAGTTTGCAGTATGTCTCTGTCTCTCTCTCGTACTTGTGCGCCGGGCAACGCGCGTTTTGGGAGTGTGCAAAGGGCGGTTGTTGCTGCTGGTGATTGCAGCTGCTGCCCCATGAGAGAAAGAAAGAAAGAGAGACGCGGAAAGACGCGGAGTCTTTCTTTCTTTCTTCTGTCCCTTTCCTTTCTGACAAAAGAAAAAATAAAATTCAATCATCACCACCACCACCACCGGCATCTCTACTACTTCACACAACAACAGCATGTGGTCAGCTGCAAACAAAGCTGAAAAAAATCGCAGTAGTTTTGTCATGTCTTGTAACAGCCGGAGCAGCAACAGCAAGCTTTTCCAATAAATAATTGCATCTCCAGCTTTTCGAGTCATGCGCGAAGGAGGAGGAGGAGGAGGAGGAGGAGGAGGAGGAGAATCAATTACACGTGAGCTTCATTTTCATTTCTTGCTAAATTACGGGCAAAAAACAATTTGAAAAAGTTTTTCTTCTTGCACTGAGGCTTCTGTTTTCTTCTTCTTCCTCCACCAGGGGGGGCCAAAAAAAGTCTGGCTGCATCGTGTACTACTCTGTCTGCATCATCGTCATTATGCAATCAATCATTCTGAGAAAATTTTCTGGCATTGTTCTCTTTGTCACGGTTTCTATGTGGTCGGTGTTATTGTTTTTGTTTGTTGTTGTATCTCTATCAATCGTTGCAGTCATTCGCTTTGAATGCTCCTTTTTTCTCTTTTTGCAGGTGTGTTGATCTGCCAATCTGTGAACAACTGTCTTGATCATCAATAGCACGCAAATTTTGTAGTTACAGGTTGTATTGAATGAAGAAGAGCTGTAGTGATAAGTCTTTTGGTTTGTTGCAGCGGCGGAAGCAGACGACGAAGAAGAAGAAGATTTGCCAATCGTTGAACAACTGTGATGATGATCAATAGCACACAATTTTGTAGTTACAGGTTGTATTGAATGAGGAAGAGCTGTAGTGATAAGTCTTTTTTTGATTGTAGCTGAAGAAGAAGAAGAAGAAGAAGAAGAAGAAGAAGAAGCAGAAGAAGATCTGCCAATCTTTGAATAACTGTGTTGCTGATCAATAGCACACAAAATCTGTTGTTAAGTAGTGAATGAAGTAGATCTTTAGTAATAAGTGTTTTTTGGTTGTAGCTGAAGAAGAAGATCTGCCAATCTTTGAATAACTGTGTTGCTGATCAATAGCACACAATATCTGTTGTTACAGTAGTGAATGAAGTGGATCTTTAGTAATAAGTGTTTTTTGATTGTAGCTGAAGAAGAAGAAGAAGATCTACCAACCTTTGAACAACTGTGATGCTGATCAATAGCACACAAAATCTGTTGTTCCAGTAGTGAATGAAGAAGTTCTTTAGTGATTAGTGTTTTCTGATTTTAGTTGAAGAAGAGGAAGAAGAAGAAGAAGAAGAAGAAGGAGAAGACTTGCTAGTGAGAAGAGTTTGATTGTAGCCGAAGAAGATTTGTTAGTGAGGATATCTGTGAAAATGATCACCTGCTCGAGAGGCTTCAGTGATCTTCTCATTGTGCACAGTTGCAGCAGCAGGTTCATGCAATGGTAGTTTGCAAATGGCTCTGAAGCCTTCGACAAGAGGAGCGTGATGAGGATCATGAGGTTCTGAAGTTTCCCTGCGGACGTGCGCATGTTCTTATAGCAGCTTTGTAGAAGAACAAAACTGGTGTCGATCCATCATCTGCTGCTGCAATATTATGGCGGCCATCGGAGTCGATCTTCAGCCCAGGGAGAGACTTAGCAATTGCTAGGGAATAACAATTTTGAGAGCCGCTGTAGTTTTTGAAGCAGATCGAGAGAGAGAGAGAGAGAGAGAGAGAGAGAGAGAGAGAAATCCTAGCAGTTCCTGAGTTCAAGTCTTGTCGAATCTGCAAATGATGGAAGAAACGAAAAGGTAGGCATCGATCTACCATAAATTTTATTCTTCTTTTCTGGCTGACAAATCAAGATGGGAAGACAGAACCAGCAGATCAAGTCTCCGGAGCTGCTGGCGGGCAGCAACAGGCTGCAACTGAACGTTGAGCAGGACCACCAGAGGTTCATGTTTCGAGACACACAACAAACAAAAGGAGGAGGAGGAGGAACTATTAGGGGGTACAAGATCGACACTAGTAATAGTAGCCCTGCAGAATCTGCGCGCACAAAATCCAGCAGCTCCACGGATCAGAACAGCCCCCGCCGCATGAGTACAACAAATAGTACTACGAGTCCAACAGGTCCTCCTCAGAGTCGAAGCGGCTTCGCCAGGACAACGACGACGTCTCCTCCTACTACTACACTGTACGAGAACATTACAGAGGCGGAATATTCAGTCCGCAGCAACGGCCACAGACACACGGAGAGCGGTTTGAAGCTGGGGGCCGAAGAAGAAGAAGAAGAAGACAACACAGCAGCGGCAGAATCCTCCATCAAACAGTTGCGCAACATTGAGTATGTGCTTCAAGGCTCTGGAGCGCGTTTGGACGAGCTTTACAAGAAGGTGCGTTCCATTCCCCAAGTTCACAAGGACACTGCTGGTTCTTGCTTTTTTTCCTTAGCACTTTTTTGTCTTAGGGTTTTGGAGTGGCCTTGATCATGTGCTCTTTAGAACTGTGCTTGTTCTTGATCTTGTTGTTCTTATGCATATTGGGTTTCTTTCCTTTTTTTGTGCAGATCTCAGAATCGACAGTTAAGGACCCTGACTCAGTGTTTGAGGGATTGCAATGGGACATTCTGAAGGAGTCTGGTTACATGAGCTGGTATGGACTGGCTTGCACACTCGGAACCTATCTCAGCTGCCACTGCAGCAAGGAGGATGAGAATTCGGTGTTGGAAAAGAAGGGTTTGAGCACCATGAAGGTGCATGTGGATCTTGTCCTTGAACGACTGGAGGAACTCAAATCATCCCTGGAGTCTGACAGCCACATCTACAAGCTGGTTGCTAGCACTCTTCTCTATTGCTGTTCAGTCATCCGACATTTGGAACAGAGACCCAACATGTCGTGAGTGTTTCTTCTTCATGACCTAATTTATGGTTTGCTGTTCTTGAGCTTTAACATGAGTCTGTCACAGGGATAGACCAGTGGAGTTCATGAAGTTTTTTTACATTCCCATGGTGTGATGTGAATGAAGGATATATGGAAAACTGCAAGAACCACAGCATTTGAGACCTTTGTTGTCTGACTCTTCAAAGCATGAAGTGGATCGGTATATATGTCTGGCCTTGGGATTATCTGGTTAGTGCTTTGATGTGGAAAAGGTGGTGCCTACTTGCAGATGTTCATGTTTTGGGTCACGAGCACATGGGCCTTTGAAGCAGCAAATTGACAACAGCATACATGAGCTCAAGTCTTTACAAGACAATTTGAACTTTGCAACACTAGCAGCTGTGGGCAATCGTGCACTGGAAAGCATTCCCATTGCTGGAGCTCCTGTTTATGCAAAAACCCCAGAACAAGAACAGCCTGGTGCAATTGTTGGGCTGGAACAACACATTAATCACATCATTGATTTCACAAAGAGGGGTGGTGTTTCTCTGATTGGTATTTATGGGCAAGCTGGTCTTGGGAAGACAACACTTCTAAACAAAGTTGTTGCCCAGATTGAGAAAGCTGAGAAGCAGACGTTTGCATATCTGGAAGTGAGCGATGATCTTCAACGATTGCAATCGTCTTTGTTACTGCAACTTGGGGGTGAGAAAAAGGAGTTTTCCAGCACTTCTCAGGGACGAAATGCAATCTTGTATCAGCTGCAGAAGCTGAAACAGCAGCACAAGGTTGTGCGCATTGCAGTCGACAATCTGTTTGATCCCCGTTTGGTTGGAGAGCTTTTCCCTCATAGCATGGGGAAAGTCCTCTCGACAAATAGTTGTGTAATCATCACCTGTCCTTCGCTTGCAATATTGAACAAAATGGACCAGTTATGTCGCACTGCTGTGCCTGCATATCACTACCTGCCATTTAAACTGCCTCACTTGGGGTCTGAACATGCTAAGGCTCTTTTCCTCTCTCATGCTGCTTCGCACCCTGTAAACTTGCTGAGTTCTGCAAATGGTGTAATTTCCAGGTATGAAAACCTGGCCAATCACTTTCTGCCACTCTGTGAGGGGCTTCCTTTAGCCCTGAAACTTGTGGGTTTGTATTTCTCAAAGCCTGTCAACCGGAATGAAGAGAACTGGATGGCAGTTTCCAAGCACATGAAACTCGTGGCAGATGCAGCAGAGACACCTGAAGACCAGATGTTCGCAAAGCTTATGGTAAGTCGTGCTGCATGTGCCCAGGAAGGTCATACTCATTGCATGTTCACAATTGGAATGAGCATCACTGCAGTTTTCAAATTTTTGATCTGGAAGAACTGCATTGATTCTTGGAGGACATCTTCATGCAGTACTTGCAATGTCAAACCCCAAAGACTCAAAGGCTTTGTCTGGTTTAGGATATGTGTTTTGGAGGATTATGTAAGCTGCAAAAGGCTAGTCCTACTCATTACGGTCCAGAGATTGGGGATTCATTTGGCAGGCATTTTCTGGTCCTGGACAACTCAACAGGTTTGTCCTTTGCTGAATGGATGTAGGTGATATATGAGAAGCTGGGTCCAGCTGAAAGGGAAGCCTTTCAGGACATGGCAGCATTCTTCCGCTGCTGGGATTGGCGAACAGTGCAGCGGATAATTGGAAAGCCACAGTTGGATGCTTTAGTTGACCAAGGCCTTCTGCATGCCAAGCTTATGGATGTGGAGAGTGTCCCAGGGATTGCACAGCTGACTCGCTACTCTGAGCAGCCGTTGAAGACAGAGATGGTGATGATGCATGATCTGTTGTATGCCTTAGCCAGTAAACACTCTCAGGGTAACCGTGTGTTGTCTGAGGATCAGACCCACTTGCCTGATCGACTTTTGATGGATGGCCCTGGCATGGTAAGACCCCTTCTTCATGCCTGACCCTCACATGTAGGTCTTAGCTTCATGCTATTCCTGCTTAGGAGTGATGCTGCCCCTTTGTTAATTATGCCAATGAGTTCTGCTTCCCAATATCCATAATGTTCATTTGTGTTGGTAAAAGTCTATTACCTATGTCTACTGGATGCTAGCCAACATAATGGCTGAGTCTTCCCATTGCTTCTGAAAATACAACAGAACCCCAAGATGCAGATGTTTGTAATAGTGGCTTTGCCCAAACTTTGGATAGATTCTTATACTCTTTTTCTATGAAGTCAATACAGACTGATGGCAGCGTGTAATTGCTAATCATGATAAAGTTGATGGTCTGACACATTGGGGTGACATGCAGAAGGTTATGAATGCACTTGTTCTTGTTGTTTTAGTTTTTGGTTTTGCGAGAGTTGACAGAATGGTTCAAAGTGTGGTTCTGGAGATTTCTCTGCAATGTCACAGATATGTATTGCTAAGAGTCCTCTTTCTTGTGCAGGAACTAAGCCAGATCCAAGGCTTATCTCTGATAAGCTGCAAGGAACCATTGCAAGGTAGTATGCTGGAGAAAATGATTGGTCTGCGAGTACTTATTCTCCATGACACACTCATCAAAGGCTACTGCACCAAAGTTCTGAGCCAGCTTCAGTTCTTCTACTGGGGGAAAAACCTGGTTGCACGGGATGTGCGAGTACCCTTTCAGATGGGCAGGCTGCGGAAGCTGGAAACATTGATTCTGCGAGCCAATGATATTGATCTTGCTATGAAGGTACCTGACCAAATCCTTTCTATTTAGCAGCTTTGGCAGCAAATCAGACAATTGCTGTGGGCACTAAGAGGGAAAATGATGGGGTGAGGTGCAGTTACCTCCACAGCTCAAAGATCTGACTGTGATAGGGTGCAACAACATGGATGAGATGCCAGCAACTGTGCCCCTGCTGACAGCCTTACAGGAGCTCCACCTTATTAGTTGCAACAAGCTCCAGGACTTGACACATGCATTTGGCAACTTGAAGATGCTGCGTCGCTTTCGCTTGGAGAATTGTGTGAGCATCCGACAGCTACCCAAGTCCATCGGTCAGCTCACAAACCTTCAGGAAATGGACCTCTCAGGCTGTACAAACATCACCACCCTGCCCTCCGAGATGGGGTGTCTTGTGGCTTTAAACAGGCTGAACCTTACCCGATGCAAATGCCTGATACGACTCCCATCGGAAATTGGATCTTTATGCAAATTGACATATCTCAACCTTGGAAGATGTGGGATTGCGACATTGCCACCAGAGATTGGCAAACTTCAGCTGTTGGAGGATCTGTCACTGTCAGGATGTGTCAGGCTTGAGAAGCTGCCAAAGGAGATTGGGCAGCTGGGATGTTTGCTCCAGCTGAACCTGAGTTCATGCACAAGCCTCAAGGAACTCCCTCATGAAACAGGAAGATTGAGCTCATTGCAGAAGCTTTCCTTAAACTCCTGCACATCATTGACACAGCTTCCTATTGAGATCTATGATCTAGTTAAATTGCAGAGCCTGGATTTGGACTACTGCAAGCTGCTGGCACAGCTGCCTTCAGAGATCAGCAACCTTCATTCCCTGGAGCGCCTTTCCCTCAATTGCTGCACCAGGCTGAGTCGACTGCCAGTAGAACTTGCAAGTCTGCCCTCGCTGCGGGTTGTGAATCTGGTGGGTTGCACAGGGCTTAAGTTGCAATCCATGCCCAAGGAGATCCAGGCCATGGCAAAGGAAAACACTGTGTACACAAAAAGGGATAACGACTTGGTGATTCTGGAGGGACCCGAGAACCCAAGCTTCAAACTCAATGGTAGAACAATGTACTGATGAATCATCTTGAGGAAAGTCACACCCACTAACTCTTCTTCCACAAAAACATAGTGTCTTTGAGGGTCGGTGAGTGGCTGCAAACAACAAACGTAAAAGAAACATGTATGATAGTTGAGTAACATTCTTCATTCGTCTCTGCACATCTGCTGATGACATACAAGCAGGTGTGTTTTTTTTTGGTATTGTAGGTCCATAAATCAATGTCTCTCTTCCAAGCTCAACCTCTCACACTTCTAGTCAATTTCCTCAATTTGATTCCTTCCTGTAAATTACTTGGGATTTCTTAGAGCAGCAATGCATTTCAACACTTTTGAGAAACTTTAGATGCCCGCTATACTCTCTTCTTCTTGTGACTTGTCTTACATTCATATTTTCTAATTGTAAAGTTGTGTAAACATTCTGTGGTGCATTACTGGAGTTGCTCTTATCAGAGTTTGCTTAGTGTATATACTGAGACATGTCATGTGTGTGTAATAAGGTCTCTGCTACGCTGTACAGGGCTTTAGATCTTGTCCATAAGGCTCTCAAGATAGGCCCTTCTCCTACCCCTTTGTGGACCCATCAATGTAAATTTTCAATAGCTTCTACTCAACCTAATGGCCTCACAATAGGTACCTCAAATCCTGTGAAGGTTCTGAAGGGAGTCCTTCTCCTATGATTCAGGGACCATCTATAGAAACAACACCACCTTTTCACCTGACTAGTACCTATTGCAGACCATCGACTCAGAACTTAGTGTTTGCAAGGAATTGCTTGTAACCAGGGTCAAGGTAACTGAAACCCTAGTTCACACTTTTGTACATGTAAATATACTCTCCTTTGGTGTAAAGATCTTTTCATGTGCAAAGATCATCATCATCATCATCAAGCTGGTGTAAAGAAATCTGTTATGCGAAAAAAGAAGTCCAAGCTTCTCAGCATCTATGAGTATGCCTTTAATTCACCTAATCCCCATATGAAAAGAAAGGAGGAGGAAGATGGGCTTTGTCCATCTTCTTTCTTCATCCTTTAGAGCTTTGCCCCAAACCCCTCAAGTTCTACTTCATCTTTCTTTTCGCTCCAGTGAAGTCTTTCAAGTTAAGTGAAAAAAAAATTAAACACTAGGCTTAGAGCAACCCCACTGTTGCTCAGTATGCGACACTGCACAGTAAAATTAGATGAAGAAAAGTCCACATACAGTATGTGGGTATGGCTCAGGAAAATGGATTTTCTCCTGCATATTTGCTCAGCTTGCTTAGGCTAGTAAAAAGCTCAGCAAAGGTGTGTGCACCTGCTAGAGAATAGTGTAATAAATATGATCTGACTTCTGTGGTTTTGATTGGCCAATCATAATGATTTGTCCAAGTGGTTTGCTATTAGTAGTTCCCACCTATTTGTAGTCCTCCATTCAGTTTTATGGGTGGCGTTGCAAAACAGTAAATAACTAAACTTGGATGTGAGAAATATTTTGGCAGGTTCACGTACTGAGCACCGGTGGGGATGCTCTTAGTTCACGCTGACCTAAATTAAACGCTAGGCTTAGTTCCTTCTTTCAACCCTGGTGAGGTCTTTCAGGTTACCTAACTGAAAAAAACATTAATTCCAAAAAGCCAACCCTACAATTTAAAAATTCTATTAGCAGTTCGTTTTAGGGCAACCCTCCTGCCCGCCCTAATTGACGGACTTGAGATTTGAACCCACGACCTATTTGTTTGCGAAATGGGCTTGGGTTTTAACCACTGCGCTATATGTAATTCGGCTCCTGCAGACCGCGTTGAGCTTTCCGGCTATGTCCGTCCCTTAGTCCGGTCCGTCCGTCAGTCCGTCCTCTCCGTCTTCTTGGAGCTAGAGGCGATGGCGGTGTTAACTGTGGCTGCGGTTCCGCTTTGTTGCCCATGTGGAAAGGAGTTTTTTCCCTGCAAGCGTATGCAATTGCTTCATATCTATCACTCCGCTTTCTGTAAATCTTCAGTTTTTGGTCCCTAGCTTCCTGGGAACATGGTGCAGATGAGGAGGTCATCGTGTTCTTCTTCGAGCGCACTCTGAACTTCTCTCTGCGTGCTCGTTGTACTGCAGTTCATTCATTCGCTAGTGTAAGCATTGCCGTTTCTTTTAATCATCATCATCGTTGTTATCACTGTTATTATTATTCTCTGTCTCTTCTTCCTGTTTGTGTGTTTTGTTTTTGTCTCTAGTCATGTCTGGAACGGTTAGGGTTTGTTTGTTTACCTAGGAAATATTGTGCTTCAAGGGCTTTGTCAAGTAGTTATGAGTTGAGTACTTCATTGCTGGAATTAAATAATATTTTTTTGTGATTGAGCTGATGTGCACATAACCACCTTCTTTCTTCTTATATCATTTTCTTACTTCTGTGATCATAAATGTACAAAAGAGTGCCATGAATTTGTTGATGGCTTTGTTAATCTCTGAAACAGGAAATTGAACAGCAGCAGCACAGCCTTTGTGTATAACAAACAAAAGGTCATTACTGAATGAAAACCCTAATTTGGAGTACCTGTGCTTGCAGAGTGTACCCTCCTCCCTACATCCCACTGAGAGCATGCCTGGCACTTTTGGCCTGGCCAGAGATGATGACACTTGGAAAAACACTTTGTCTTTTGGGCCAGCTCCTTTCAAACAAGGATCGGGAGCACAATGTCATTGATGGTGACTCCCTTGCATGGTTGGCACAAAAGTATGGCACCACTGTGAAAGCATTGAAGAAACTCAATAATCTGCATGGTGATGTCATCTACTCTGGCAGGTATTCTCTCTTAGGTTGATGCTTATGTGCACACTTCAAGTTTAGTTTATGTCCTTTGTTAATAAGCAGATTGCTATCTACAAGAGGTAGATGTTTGATATCACCTGTTGACATGTTGCATGTTGACTGATGCACAGTTGATGGAGCCTGGACCAATCAATGTCTGAGCCTGCCAATAGAAAGTTCTATGATAACCATCAGAATTAGTGGTGGAGAGTTTTGGTTTTTGTTTTACATTCTGCTTGAAATGATGTGCAGTGTGTTAAAGATTGATGGTCGATGTGCACAGCAAGCAGTGCTGGGCCGGAAGGCAAACCTGGGAGAGAGGAATGCAATGGTGGAGGGTATTGCTGGGAATTGTCCACACCCTCTGAAATCTGTCAAACCATTGTTAAAGGCATGTCCCCGCTCACGAAGTATTCACAAGTCACATCCTATTCCTAGACTCCAGACTGTGCGTGTTGAATATGGGGATACCTTGGCTGACATTGCCTATGATCATGGGTAAGTGCACACTGCTTGTGTTTCTAGGTTGAGTTTCTCTTCTTAAGTTGCTAAGCTTTTCAATGCGGGTTGCCATCAGGATAAATTGGAGGTTTTGTTTGACATTAATCTGGCTTCCAACATGATACAGGCTAAGCCCGGATGAGCTACAGAGACTGAACAATCTGAGGGATGAGAATATTTTTGAGGGTGATGTGCTGGCCGTGTCATCCGGTAAGTATGGTTGGACCATCTTAGCAAAATGGGCTTCATGGAAGGGGATGTATAGACACAGAGACTGATGGTTGCAAGGCAATGTGAGCAGGACAACATGTACGGGAGCTCCCAGATCTACGGTCAGGTCAACGGCGAACTAATCGACTGCTCTTTTCCAGGCAAGGGTTAGGGCTCCAAAGAAGGCTGGGAGTTGGAGGCCCAGAACATGCAGTCAGACCTCATTCAATGCCAGGCAATCAGAAACTTGAAGGTGGGTCTCCGTTTTGAGCTATGCACAGGAGATCATGACATATGTCCTCTTCAGAAGCCAAAACAGTGAAGCAATGGTACTGATCTAAAAGGGTGTTCAAAGGTTTGGCAAGTAGGTTGCAGTAGCATGTAGAGACATAAACTCTTTGGTTTGGAAACAAGCAGGGTTGTGGAAGCGGAAACGAAAGGGATGCCAGCAACCACATGACAGATGGATGCAATTCAACTCTCCTGTCACAGAGGGGTATGGTCCACAACAGTTGTCCAGACTTCCCAAGCATGCAATGCATACCAAAATGACAATGTGTATGATATGTTCAGCAATTTAGGGGATTTGCAGTCATTTTATTGCCTCAAGATGGCCTACTGTCCAGACAAGATCTTTTGGCTGCACGTTCCCACTTTGAAATGTGTCTCCTGTTAGAACTCATCTGAATCCATCATCCCAACTGAACCCTGAAGTTAAGAATTGTGCACTGGAGAATGCACTGGGAAGGTTGATTACCCAGGAAGCCTGGTCTCTGCAACCAAGTAGTGTCCACATGGAAAAATAGGCATTACCCTATGCCATATGAAGATACTCTTAGTCATGTGAGCCCGCACTAGTGTCAAAGCTACTTTTCAAAGTTTGTGCCTGCACTAATGGAGTGGTGACATTGTCACCCTGATAAAGTTGTTACTTTCATGAAACAAGTTGATTTCACAACTGATGTCAGACATGATTCACTTACTGCAGATTTCTGAGCAGTACATATGGCTGGCGGTGGGGTGCCTTTCATGAGGTGCACTGTCTTCCATTGCACCATCTTTTGGCTGCAAATACCTGAGTAGAAGTGAGGCACCCAGAAGAACAGAGACATGCATCCCATGTCATTTTTCATTCTTTTCAGCTTGCCATGTATATGATTGGTTTGCATAGCCTTTGACCTAAGAGCTCAAAATTCAATGCTTTTGTTGGGTACAGTTTAAATGTATGGACCCATTTTGACTTCAACTTTGGCCCAGATACATGACAAGGACCATCTTTTAAGGTTTTACAGTGCAAATGCTCTCCCTCTAATTATGATAGGTTACCAAGGTGATTCTCACTGGCGTGATTTCACACTGAAATACTGTGTGATTGTAACATTGCAGGGTGTAGACCTGGCAGCTGACCAAGGAACTCCAATACTGGCCTCTGATAGAGGCACCATAACCTTTGCTGGCTGGAGTGGCGGGTTAGTGGACGAAATCTTTTGGCATGCAGTATTGAATGCTGAGTATCATTTTATGTCTCAAAGTTCCAAGTTGCAAGTCTAAGAGATAATGAAACATATGTCCAGGTATGGGTATATGGTGGCAATCCAGCATGAGGGTGGGTTTGTGACAAGATATGCTCATTGTTGTGCAATCCATGCACATATTGGCCAGGTACTCTTTAGCTTTAGACCATAAGATCTGGTTTGTGTGTTGGAACTATTTTCTGCATGTTTTCACACACTGATCACTTCTACATAAGTAACATTTTTAGGTAAATTGCAGTAGCTTTCATTCATGAACAAATGGAGTGCACATTTGTGGAGTCATACAGATGTGTTATGCAGCTTGAATTGCTTCTCATCCTCTATTTTCTGCAAATCTGTAATCCTGGTAGACCAACAATGATCACCCATGAAACTCAAGTTAATGATGGGTTCTACAGCAGGATCTGCAACATTGGATTGACAGTGGCAAATTTTTTCTCTTTTTCCACCAACAACCAGAACCCAAGATGCAAAATAGCTAGATTGATATCGAGTGGAGAGATCTTTCCTCATGGAACACTGGCAGACCCAGAAAGCCAGCTTGACTAACTGACATGCAGATTTTGAGAGAGCCTCTGGCACTGTCATTGGGGTTTTCACTGGTTCTGAGCCTTCGTCTGGGGTCTTCTGTGGTGTGTTATTTGTTGCAGCAAGTTTTAAAGGGCCAGCAAGTAGCTGCAGTGGGTGCCACAGGTCATGCTACAGGTCCTCATCTGCACTTTGAAGGTCAGTCCCTCTATGTCCTAGACATTTATATTCTGTTCTTCTTTAGGGTCACAGAAGAGACCAGTATACATAGGAGTTAATGGTGGAGTTCGGAAGCATTAGAGTTTTGCAGAACAGGTTGGACTTCAGTGCCAGTGGACAAGCAACCTTAAGTTATTCTAGGTTATTAGGTCAGTATTAGTCCAGTGTAGCTAGCTAGTACTGATTTGACAGTGTCAATGAGGATTCAATGCAGTTATGCATCTGTAACAAGATCAGCTGAATTACAATGCAGCTCTTCATTGCAGGAAAAATATAGTTGTCTTTCACAGGTTTTAAACACACAAATCATCTATATGATATGCCTCAAAGGTCAGACTATCAGCAAATTTGTCTGAAGCATTGCTCAAATCTTAACAGATTATTCTCCTTGATTGTGGGTGGCAGTGCGAAGGAACGGAGAGGCACTAGACCCCATGAAATGGGTTAACTTGTGAGACATTTTCTTTACAACAGGTGGAGGCTTATCATTTGAACAAGATCCAAGGATAAATAAATAAAATAAGTTGCAGAAAGGAATTTTTTTGGGCAAAGATGCCCAGGATTAGTGTTGGAAGTTGCAGGCTCCCTTGATCTCATCCAAGGTCCGGTTTTAGTAGTGTTGAGGTGCAGCATAGGTCCTGTTTTGACAAGCTGGTTGAGTAATGTTTGGTGTGACTTGAGCATAATTGCCAAGTTAACCTTTTGTATATTAGCATTTATGGTTTGGCAATTCAAAAGAAGCAGATGAAATCACCTGCATCCACAACACCTGATTGCTTGAAGTTGTTTCGCGCAATGTCTTTAGCTTGGGTTTATGCAAGTGTTCTTAACTTGTTTGGATTTTGGTGGTAAATATCATAACCATTTTCAAAACATTTGTGAATCCTTTTGTTAATTCTATTTTCTCATGTGTGTTTGTTAACTATTTATACCATCATTAATGAACATGATATGTTATTATGAACCGTATAAAGTTTTGAGATGAATACTATTTTCAAATTTTTACTCTGATTATGTGCCATTAAGATTGATTGATGAATGCAATTTCATAATTACTCTGGAATTTTTATCTTAAGTTCCATAAAATCCATCTTATTCATTAAAACTCATATTTTATTTTCTTGTGATTGTAGTCCACCAAAAAATTTTCTTCCCATTTCTGGATCTGAAGTTTAGATTTTTTTTTTGTTCCTTGTTATGTTGTGTCTTGGTTCTTTGTTTTAATTTCAACCTTTTTGTGTTTAATTTGTCATAATTTTAGTGTCCATGACAATCTTGTCAAATTACCCATGGTGCCTGTGCATAGCATAATTTTTATTGACATTTGTTTCAATACTCGATGAAATTGTTGCCTTTGTGGACAAATTGCTATTAAATATATGAACATTTTTGAAAATTCGAATCTCCTTGAGAATTGATTGCACAATTACAAAACAATCAAAATTTCATCCCATGACACAACTTTTTTTATTTATTAAAAAATAACAAAATATTTTTTGAGACAAGTTTGATGACACAAGTTTCAAAAGGTGATTTTTGCCAAAGGTGTCTAATCATTGTCATTGTGACCTCAAATTGCTTTGTTTAAATCTGATTTATTGTTATTATTTTGTTGCACAATGAAATGATTTCTTTGCCTATTTCAAGAATATGGTACTAATATGGTGGTTCATTTGAAAATTTATTCAATAGACAATCTCCTTGTCTACCCATGGAAGGAGGTGTGGGTAAAGATGATAGGATGTTCAAGAAGTTGATAATGGAATGCAATGTTTGAGGGCGACATTGTGTGAGAGAAAATCTAAAGAAAGACATCAAATGAATAGAAGAATACAATAAATGCCTTCCTTAAATCAAAACAAGTTGGGCCTCTGTTTACTTACCGTGACATTAATGAAAGTTGAAACTCACAATTTCTTTTGCAAAAGATGGTTTCTTACCTATTAAGCCTATCATGATTTCCAATAATCAAGTGAGGTGTATTTAGAAGCAATCAATATATTTACAATAACTTTCTTGGAGTATTATTGTGCAAATAAACAATTTTGCGAATGCTCTAACTTCCTAACCAAAGACTTGTTAACCCAACTCTAGAAACACTGAGGAGAATAAAACCTTGAACAAAGGCAACAACAAGAATCATTACAAGACAAAATTCATATCATGAAAATAATTGTGTGTGTCTCTCATTACAAGACCTACCCTAACTCTCTCCAAACCTACTTATACTCTACCTGCCTTTCTCCCCTTTCAGACCTAGGCACTTGCTTGCTTGTCAACCTCCCTTTCCTTTGGAATGGGTGGGTCAATATTTTTTTTTCCCTTGGAACCTCCTCCCTTGGGAAAGGTGGAGTGCTTTGGAACCATCATGTTTTGTATTGTACCTATGTCATTTAGTGAAGGCATTGTAAACTATCTTGTTTAACACCACATGCATTTGGTGGCTTGCCTTATGGGAGGTTCATGAGGAGTTTGATAAAAGTTTATTGATTCATGCAAAACTAAGAACATTGATTTCATTTGATCGTATCATTTTAGTTTGTTGCCCAGCTGACTTTCAAGTTTTTTTTCATCATCCCACAACTGTGAAAATCAAAGCTGTAAACATAAAAGAAACATCAAAATTTCAAAAAAGTTACATTATGTTTTCCATGTCCATGACCAAGAAGTTATAATACGATTATCGTCCTCACAATAAGGTCAAAGATAGGTGATTCAGGGGGGTGATCAAGTCCTACAATGGTGTGCATGACAACCAAATACCTTGCATCTTAGCATGTTTTTTGAGGTGGGGTCTGCCTCAAACGATCATCTGTAACCTTATCTAAATCATATGTGTGTCATTCAGGTCTACAAACCAGTAAAATTGCTTGGCCTATATATTAACTTGAACTCTTGCTTTGCATAGGCAAGGACATCACGTTCTACGAAAGCAAGCTAAGAAGTCAAAATTGGACATATGTATAACTTGAAACAAATGACATTGAATGAAAGCATACATGTGACATGACCTTAATGCATGGAGATTGTACTAATGTTCTCATGTTTCCATTTTTGGTGTATACGAGCGTGGAATTCATGTAATAATATTTCTTTTTCAATCAAAATGCAAAACTCACTTTTGGCAAAGATTGGACTTGTGCAAAAGATCTATTCTTTCAATGGTGAACCTATACATCCTATTCATGGAGAGAAGAAGTTGTGAAATTCCAATACTTGATTTGAAGATGTCATGTTCCAAAAATGCTTTGGCCAGCAAGACAATCAAATAACAAGGTTACCATGATGTCCATCAATCAGGGTAATCTTAATTACATGGTTTTTCCTTTTCCCATTGATAAGAATAGGAAATCTCAACAAATATCTACATGAACATGGATTCAAATGACAATTTAATAGGTTGCTATCAAATAGTACAGATGGGAGCAATTTTTGGGTAAAGACGGTAACTACATGATCAATTAATCCTTTCTGTGGTATCAACATGCCCCTTAGGTTCACCAAAATGGTATCAATGTTAAGATCCCCATAATCTGATTTGTAGCAAACTTTATAAATGTAAGGCACATTCCCTAATCCCTTGCAACTGGCTTCAAAGCAAAAGCTTCGATCTATGTGATGTCACAATATGGTTGCAATCATATTTAGGTGTTCGTAGCATTCAATCCTTGGATAAGCTACAAACTAAATGCCATTTGTACGATTCTTTAGTGCTTCATGGATAAGCAAATCACACAGATATATCACATGGGTGTTCTTGTGATTTTGCACTTAGAGGACTTGACTTTGGTCATAATCAAGTTCACATAAATTAGTCATTACTCAAAGATTTCAACTTCATTCACTCCATATATGTATGTTAGAGTGCTAGCTCTTTTTGTAAAGGTGTAGGGTAACAAATCTGGGTAGGCTGTCTCCTCATAATAAGGGGCCTAAGCAAAGAGGTGTAAGTGAGCCTTGCCATGCATTTTGAGAATTCCCCATGCTACACTGTTTATGCAATGTAGAACTCTAAGCCAATTCATGAATCAAACTTTCAGAGACTACCATTCAATGATGGATGCATTATGGGCACTGAAAACAGCACAGTGATCAGGGGCTGTTGTTCCATTTTCTAAAGAGCATATTTCAACAAAGTAAAATCAGGCCCAATGTTTTATGCATCAGCAATAATCTCTCATATATTGAGAAATAAAAAGACATTATGTGGAAGCAAGTTCACAACATTCCAGGTGGGTTTCCACAATTCAAAACATGACATATGGGTGTGCATTCGCACAGCTTTGCAATCAAAATGGGTTTTTTTTAGTTTACAGCCTTTTTGTGTACAGAACAATTCAGTTTAGAGCCTCTTAAGTTGAGAAAAATGTCAAATAATCAATCTGCGGGACAAGTGCCACAAGTGCCATGTCAAGCCAGCCAATGTGATCATGTTCATTGCAGATGAACAACTGTGCAGCATTTTGAATCTCTCATTCATGGCCGTCAATTTCTTCTTGTTATCATCACTTGCTGCTGATATTGCCTCTGCAGGATTCCCTGTCTCTCGCATCCTCCCATCTTCCTTTTCTACTTTCAATCTCTCAAACATGACCTGCACCCAAAAGAAAGAAAAAATTCACATCATATTTTCAAACACACCCATCACAACCAACACACCCAAGTCAACAGTTTATCACACATCAAACATGTGATCAAACATCTTGTTAAGGATCAACGATCATAAAGATATGAGTGGTAGTTCTAGTTAGCATTCTGTGATGTAATGTTTAACCACATAAAATGGTGTTTTGATGAGTGTTTGTGTGTTATGAATATAAAAGGATTGTTGCACAAGAGCAATTTCTAATTGCCATGCATCAACTCTGGCAATGTAGGTATGCTTAAAGGAAATTTGGAGATCCAATTGAGAGAGAGCTGAATCTACTGACCTTTGTTGCTCGTGGTTCCAGGAGGTACACATTTACAAGGGTGGCAGCTATCATCCACACGAAGTTCTGAAACTGCTGGCGTTCAAGAGTGTCTGCAGACAACCAGGGATGCATGATTGAGTGGAGCAGAAAAAGGAGCCCCTCTCCTGCTGCAACTACTCGCAGATACACTGGGAACATGCGACTCTGCACAAACCCAAACTGCTGCCTGGGAATATTCTTTGATAAAATGATCCCTGATACAAATGTCACCCACAGTGAGGAGCCATAGATAGTGGCGAAGGTGAGGAGATGGAGAAATCGTGCTAGTGCCAGGACAAGTCCCACTGGCCTCTTCAGAATAGTTCTTTTCCATGTGTGTGGTTTCTTTCCTGCAAAATGTGAACATACATAGAAATTGAGTCAGACAGCATCATGTCATCATACTGTGGAAACAAAATTGAAAGATTCACACACTGATTTCTGTTGTTATCATGTACATCTGGTGGGGTGAAGTCCTCCATAATCTAATAGCACCTGTCCATGAAATCCCATATCAACACAGAGCATTCTTAGTGTTCTTTGGTCAGTGATCAACACAGATTCTTTTCAAGCCTGGACATAGTTCATCATTATCCATTGTAGATTGACTAGCAACAACAAGCATAAGGGTGCTGTAAGCTGTACCTTTAGCTTCTCTGTGTGTTTGACCATCCGCAGTGACATGCCCTTGCCACACATACTTTGTATTTCCCAGCAGAAGGGAGGTTGGAGGAAGCATAAGTGGGTCCAAATTCTCTGCTTCTCCAGCACGGCGCCATCCCAGTGATTCTGCCACCATCCCAAGCTCATCTGCTGCACCTTCATAATGCTCAGCAGCATTTCCCATCATATCACAACCAGCTTCATCCTTTGCACCTTCATAACAAGCTTTGGTTTTCTCTGCCCTGCCACTCTTGTTGTAATCTTCAGTTACAAGCAAATCATCCTCACTGTCTTTTCCTGTTTCATCTTCTTCAATATGCATATTATCATCCTCAACTACTACATCTGCTTCATTGCTGCTGGTTGCTTCACCCAAAGGATGATGATTTATGTCCTTTACACTATCACGCCCCTGGGCATGAAGAAGCAAGGCTTCAGAGGATTTATCCTGTACATATGCGATCCCTTGCCCAACATTAGGCAGAAAAGATCCAGCCTCCATGGCCCTCTGCCTCAGACAATCAGCTGTTTTACAAGCTGCATTGTTCACTGTATGCAAAATTCCAAGGCCCGCATCTTTCACAGCTTGCTCAGACTTGTCCACCATGCTTCCTACCACTTTATCATATGCTCTGTTCCTTGTCATCGTGGAATCCATTGCAGCAGATTCTCTAGATGCCATGACATCTCTTGTTGTGTCATGTGTGTTGTCCCAACCTGAGCCCAAAGTCTTCTTCCCTGCTGCACGTGGAGATTCATAAGCAGCATCCTCAGCACCCTCCTTGAAATGCTGTGTAGCCTACCATCCAACAAAATTTCACAACTGAATAAAGATGAGATTCTCATTAGAAACTCTCACAATCATTACAAGTTGAAGGCTCAAGCACACACATGCACTCACATGCAATTCCCGTAAGAACCTGACAAAAAGTGAATATGCCAGCCAGGAGCTTCTCTGAATGCTTACCTCATGCAATTCTATGTGACAACAGCAAGAAAGAATCACCAATTTGAAGTCTCTTTCATATTCATGCAGATATAGGGTTTCTTGCAAAGAGAAGTTGCACACATGCATACAATCAGGGAATGATTTTTCTGGTCAAATGCCAGCATCAATCCCATACACATGATTGAACTGCAGATATAAGATTGCAGTGACAAATGATCTCCAGCTAGACCCTTCATTGCATTGGAGATTTCAGAGATCCATCAAACGTTGTGCAGAAACATGAGCAAAGAAGTGTGTGATTGAGGGGTTCAAAGAAGAAATCTCACCTTGGTTGCAGAGGAGTCATGGGCTTGGGCTTTTGCAGAGCTTGCTGTGTTGGGCCCGATTTCAAAGCCATGATGATGGCCTCCTCCTTCCTGTAGCCATGCTCCCCTGCTTCTTCTTCCCCCTGCTGCTGCCATATCCTTCATTGCTTCTTCTTTGACTGCATCTGAGGTTGTGTCATCACCATGCTCCTGGAAACCTTGGCTTGCAGCAGCGTCATCCAGGTGCTCCTTAGGTGTCTCAGGGGCCTTCTTTTTCCTGAACCAGAACCCACCAAATCTCTCTTTCACAGGCGCAGCAGGAGCTTTATGTTTCTCATTGCCTTGAGCCGCCCCGGAAGAAACTCCGGCCAGCAGCGTCTGCTTGGCGGAGTCGACGGCTTGCTCCGTCTTTCGATTCAGAGCCTGCACCGCGTCTGTGAAAGGCCGGTACAACGCAGATTCCGCTACGTGTCTGATCCCTTCTCCCGTCTGCCGCGCATACTCCGCTGCAGTCCGCACCGGCTCCACACTCGCTTCCTTCACCCGGACTTGGAGCTTGTCGTCAACGCTTTCCTCGACTCCCTCGCCAATCTCTCCACCACGACCACCAGAAAACGGCGACACCGCGAGAACCAAGTCTACTGAGCTACTAATCAAAGAGAGCAACAACACCCCCGCTACTACCGCCATTAACACCACCTTCATTGCATCCATCTTCCAACAACAGCAGCAACCCCCGTCTCTTGTTCGCCGCAAATCTCCAACAATATTGCTTCGTTGCACAGCTTGAAAAAGCTTCCGCTGGTTACAAAATCACTACAAACTGTAGCTCCATGCAAAGAAGAAGAAGATTCGGTAGGAGCAGCAGCTCCCAAATCACACGAAAACCGCGCTCTTTCTTCCCCTTTTCAATATCCTGCAGAGGATCTCTTGCTCCTCCCGTTTCTTCATTCTTCACACTCGAGACAACGCCCAAAGTTCAAGACAAAGAAGTTCGCAATCGGAAAAAAAGAAAATGCTACACGAGAGACTATGCAAAGTTGGCACCTCTTTTTTGGTTTTCCCAAGTGAAGAGAAAGAGAGAGAGATACAAACAGGCAGATCAAAAAAGCTTCAAGATATGAGGAGACGCGAGGCGAAGAGATTCATCCGCAATACCATTTAACCTCTCACACAACAACCCAACAAGCAAGAAAGAATACGAAGAAGAAGAAGAAGAAGACTAAGTCTACAAAAACCACTTGCCAAAATCTTCAAAACTTCAACCAAAAATTCAGTTGAAAATTTCTTTAGAAAGAAAAAACTTGTGTGCTTCAATCTATCGATTCTTCGCGCAAATCTTTGCTCTAGTTATAACGCAATCTTCTCGAGAATCGGAAGAAAATTTCAGTGCAGATTAGCGCCTCGGAGCTCGTCGGTAGTACTCGCGGGAAGAGAGAGAGAAAGAAAGAAAGAAAGACTCAAGAGATTTACCAATTACTGCGAGGAAACCAGAAATAAAAGTTTTTACTGTTTGAAAATCAAGGGAAGCACTTTCTCCATTTTTCAAAAATCCTTGTTCGTGTTTTCACCAAGAGACAGTAAAAAATAAATTAGGTAGTAAAATAAGAGTAGTAGGCTAGTAAGTTCATAATGAAAGTGACGCAAAAATTCACGCTTTTTATCCGCTGTAAACAGACATGTCGACACTTGTCCCCTCGGGGAATCGTACCCTGAACCGACGTGTTGCTTCTCCAAGGTACCCAAGTGTCATGCAGGGACAGGAGTAGGGTCCATGGATGATATACATAATCTGTTCGCTAAGGAAACGAATGAAAATGGATTTGGATGGAAATCGGTCCTCTCCGAAAGTCACGAGGTCGGGTCGAATCCCGTCCTCCCCGTCCTCGTCTCTTTCGTTGAGTCCTTCTTCCCCGCGCGCGCAGCAACCTTCTCTTCCTCGCGACGACGCCTCTGCACAACAGCCGAGTGTAAGCACGTTCACCGAGAAGCAATCCATGGCGGTGCGTGTATGTAAGTTTGTTTCTTCCCTGTGCTCTTGAAACTCGGGATCTTGTGTCTGATTAGAGTAGTTGCCGACTTTTTGCTGCAGGCTCGGGAAGAGACTGAATAATGTTGTGATCCAGTCGAGGTTTTCTTTGTTGTTTGTGTTTCTGGTGTTACTGAAGGGAATTAGTTGTCTTCGACATCATTATCTTTGGAAAACCAGATATTCTACGGTAGTGGTAGATATTATGAAGTGGAGCTTGGTAAGTGGAGTAGGCAAGATGAATATCTTCAGACTAGTCGGGGATATGACGCACCTGATGAGCCGGGGATAAGATACAACACCATCAAATCGTGTGCTGGTACATACTTGGTTTGTACTCCTATCTTCTTTGCAAACGGTCTTCCATGGCTAGAGCGTTCTATTTCTCTAGGTTCTCGGAAATATATTCTGGGCCAGACTTCCGTTTTTGCATTTTTTGTTTTGACGATCAATCTTTTCGAAGCGTGCATATTTCTCTGTCAGCAATCGTGTTTACGGATTATCATGTCCACAGGGTTTGAGTGCTCGATTCCCTGTACAATGCTCAGATCCAGATCTGGCAATGTGGATTTTGATTACACAGAGGAACAGATGCGATGGAAAATTGAGCTCATTCTTCGATAGTTTGGGAATCAGAACAGTAAGCTGCTTATGATGTTGGATCAGTGATGTTGCTGATGACACAGGAGCTTTATGCCAAAGTCTGCAACAAACTACCTGGATTTATCTCGTGTGTGAACTGATGCAATAATTTCTCCAGTGAGTGAGATATACAATATGACAAATTTTGCTCATTCTTTGATAATTTCGGAATCATAACAGTATTCTGCTTATGGTGCTGGTGTTGGATCCATGATCTGTGTGAAGACACAGGAGCTTATACCCTAGTCTTTGCAACAAACCTATCTGGATTTGTTTGGTGTGTGAACTACTGCAATTTTCCTGTCCCTGTACAACATGGTCATGAAACCGATCTTCTGCAGGCACATAGTCATGAAACTGGTCTTGCTTGGCAGCTCCTTTTGCATTGTGTGGTACAAGAGGTACCATGAAGTGGTGCAGTGACCTTGTGACAAGGGACATTAATGCATCTCAGCAGTATATCCTGTTTTTGAGATGTTTGTTGCTCACTCTTTTCATCAATAATAAGCTCAGTTTTCATGATGTAAGTTAGTTGTCCACAGCCACCATCATCTTGTGTCCATGAAATGTCTGTCTGTTTTTGTGAAGTGGAGAGAAGCAACATACTTATTGATCAATGGTGTTGTTTTCCAGGTCAATAGCAAGTAATGTATTTTAGGTTCATTCTCTCTCCTCTCACCTTGAATGTCATTGGTTTGTTAAGACGCTATATTCAAGTTCCTTCTGCATGAGAGACTCTTCCTTGTACAACTTTCCGGCATTATATCCTGGTTTTGCCATGTTTATTGCTGGCTCCTTTCATCAACAAGTTGACTATCCTTCAGGTAAGGGTTGAAAAAATGTTTGCTGGGATTCTAATGCTGGATTTGCTGGTCAGCAATACAGGCACTCTGGACTCCTTCAGTGTGTATCTAGAGGCAATTGGAATTGCACCACAGTTGATGCTGTTAGAGACACAGAGTAATGTGCTACATTATCAAGAATGTCCTCTAGAATGCTATATTACCAAGAATATTCATGAGACCAGAGCTCCACATTGTCAACCAAGCTAGAAATGAGTGTACTTAGTGTACATCCAAGGGGACTGGGTGCACTGCACAACCCCAAACCCCTTGCTGACTTCATAGCTTTACAGGAATATAAACCTACAATACAGCAGTAGTATTGTGTCTTTTTTCCAAAAGCATCAATCTCCTGATATTCCTGAGAATTGCTTCTTTTGATTAGCTACTGCTATGATTGTTCATATGCAAGTCACCAACCTGAAGAAACAAGCGAGGTATGACCCTCAGTTTGTTTTCACTAGGTTGTAGCACATTAGCCACTTTGTGGTAATGGCTATGAACAAATACTTATTTTGATATCTCTACTCTATAAGCTCTCATAATTACCTTTGTGTAAGCATAATAATATCAACTTAGTTATTTCAGGATTTGATTGACAAGCTGCTGGTGCAAGCTTTGCACAAAGCTGTTATCACCAAATTACCTCTGATGTCGGACAAATCCAAAACATATACAGTAAACAGAACTTGGACTATAGTTGAAGCTGGGAGATGACTGATATTCTCTTCCCTATGTTGCTTTGGAGCACACTATAGATTGTGGCAGCATGGGGCTTAATGGTTAGCAGTCATCTCCAAACATTTTCAGCCCAATTTGCTGATGTTGAGAGTTCAGATGAGATCTGGTGTAGGAATGACTCCACTCCAGAGCAGCTGTGACTCATCTCTGCTCCATCATGTTCCAGTGTAAGAAGACATATAATCAACAAGCAATACATTTTCCATGCAACAAAAATTAGACAATCAGGTATGATCCTGGCTGAAGATTGACAAACAACACCTCCTATCCCATTGGTTGCACCAAGTGATATGAGACCAACACACTTCATTCTATGGAAAATTTCACCTCAGAACCCAACTCTGGGATTTTATGCATGGATGGATTATACATGTAGTGGGAAAGGGCACCCCAGCACCCTTGCCACCAATTGACTGAAATGAGATGGAAGTGTAACAATACATATGGTAAGACGTACTCACCCATTTATCCTGTATTCTGGATGCCAGCAGCAATTCCCTTCATTGTCAAGATAAGGGTATCTTCTAGCCCTGGGGCATATTCTGACATTGGGTTGAGAGCCACCAATTCGGTTGTTCGCTTGCCAGGTTTTCCTGGCTGCCCATTCTGTCGCGCAGTTAATTTTGCACTCTCATCTCGCATTTTCTTGAGCGTATAAGCTTGCTGTACATTGAGGACAGTAATATATGGTTCTCGAAGTCTCAATCGCTGCTTTAGAGTAGGGTTTCCTGCCAACACATCCTCATGTCCAGCAACCTGCAAAATATTGGGAGGACAGTTTGAATTTCCTGATAAGCCAATTCAGATTGTTGCTGAGAGCTCCTTATTGGATCACTGCTAATCAATCTGCAATAATCTGATTGCTTTAACAATTATTGGCACGGAGAATGATATCTGGCCCAAGTCAAGCTGAATACTTGAAGAACTTGCAGGTGAAGAACTCAGCATTTTGAGATTGCAGAAGCTATGTTTTCCAAAACTTAAAAAAGTGAAAACAGAATGGCACAAACATATTGCTGAGCTTTTTGTGAGCTCTGAAAATTTACCTTTAGAAGAAGACTCCTGGTTTCCTCATACTTGCGTCTCAACTCCACACCAAAGGGCTTCAATTCAGGTGACACAAGCAAGGAATCATACAGTGCTGCAATGCGGGGATCACCTTTAGCAAACACCATCTCAACTAGATCAAGTGTCACACGGAAAAATGGCCACTGGTTGTACATCCGGTGAAGAATGACAATGTTGCTTGGATGAGATTGCAAAGCATGCGCAAGTGCCCCACCGAGCCCTAGCCAGACTGGAAGATGGAAGCGAGTCTGTGTCCATGCGAAAATCCAAGGAATGGCTCTTAATGACTCAATGCCTCCACTGGGTTTACGTTTTGATGGACGGCTTCCAATATTCATACGTCCATACTCCAGTTCTGGTGTTGCCTGCAAGAAACAACACAACTTCTAAGGATATTCAAGACCTTGATCTACAAAACTCTGTGCTTGCAGAAAAATTCAATATTCCCAAACAAACAGATCAAAACCCTTGGCAGACACTGAAAGGAAGAGAAAAACAAAATCTCAAGGGATATTAGACAGTAGCTGAGCCCACATCAGTGACCAACATGATCAAAATCTTGCAACTCTCTGCTCATAACTAAGCTCCTCTTCAACTAAGGCAGATGTCTGTTTGCATAGATTATTGAGTACGATGGAGTCAGAATAAATATAACTTTACCGTGCGAAAGTAGGCAACAAAATCTGGGTTTTGGAATACAACTGAACGATACTCTTCAGTTGCAACAAGTGCCATTGAGTCCATGACTTTGCGCCACTCAGGCTTCGGTGAAATTGGAGGGTGCATTCCATGTTCAAGAGTGGCTGCTGTAAAGCGCTGCAATGTCCTGAAACACAGGTGCTCCTCCCCAAAAGATTGCTCTATCACTTCTCCTTGAATGGTAACCCGCAAAGACCCATTGATTGTATCAGGGGGCTGTGATAAAATGGCAAGATGGGTAGGACCCCCACCCCTACCCACTGTGCCACCACGGCCATGAAACATTGTCAACTTCACTCCATACTGTTTTGCTACTTCAACCAGATCTTCCTGTGCTTTAAACATATACCAGGCTGCTGACAGACGGCCTGCATCCTTCCCAGAATCTGAGTACCCTATCATAACCTGGAAATGGGAGGAGCATGACAATCATTAGGATGTGAGCATAAAAAATCCACCTAGCACTCAGCTGTCAGTGTGGAGAATGAAACAGTAACAAAGTGCATTCAACACCGCAAAGGCCAATCAGAAGAAAACAATTAGACAGAGTATTGTTACCTCTTGCTTTCCATTGATTCGATTCAAGTACCAGTCAATGGAAAAGAGGCGTGACAGTGCAGCTGGTGCAGACTCCAAGTCAGCCAGCTTCTCAAACAAGGGCACCACCCGTAAAGGCTTGACAACTCTACACTCTCTCTGCAAAAGCTCTACTATGAGAACATCTGATGGTGATGTTGCCATGGAGATAACATATGCGCCAAAACAGTCTGCTGGCAGCTCTGCAATCAAGCGAAACGTGTCTAACACGTCCTTGACTTCATCAGTCATTTTCAGGTCTGCTCCAAAGAGAGGCCGCTTGCCACGGAGCTCAGATAGAACCCATTCCTGTCAATGTCAATTGAACATAGTAAAGAGATTGGACAGCAGATTTGGCTGCTGCAACACTCATATCATCCCAAAGGTCTCAAACCAGAAGCAAGGGGCTTCTCAATCAACCACAATCCCCAAATTTGCAGCACAAAGCTCAGGAAAACCATAGTGCCAAAACCACTGAACTTCCTGCTCATAGAGTTGGTCCCTGCTCATTCAATTATGCAGAGCACATACCTGGCGCTGATCCTCAGACCAATCACGATATGATCCAATGCCAAGGTGGGTTGTGATGGCATCTATCACATCAGTGTGGCGCTCAGACTCTTGCCGGATGTCTAGCTTTACCAGACTCAACCCAAAGCATGACACCTGTCGCATGAAGTCCAATAGGCTCCCATCTGCAATTGGCTTGTCCCCTGTCTCTACTAGGGACCGGTAACACAACTCCAAAGGCTCCAGAATCTGTAACATGAAATGTTGAACATTATTGACAACAGAACTTCCACTTTCATGAGCTCTTCACAATCACAGCAACTATATCCAAAGACACAATTGACAATAACAATGATCTGGTTGAATGCATCTAGTACAGAGGTTATCCTGCTATAGGAAACCCAAGACCACAGCTCTCTGAAGCTTGACCACATCTGATGCATGAGGCAGAAGAGGGAGTCTTGGTGTGTTATGTAGAATTATTCAGAGTGTCATAGGCTGATGAATATGATTGGAATTTTCTCTCATATTATTATCAGTGATCTTCAAAAATCAGGATACAGCAATGTCCATATGTCCATTGCTTGGTGTGGTAAAGAAACCAAAAAAAACCATAACTAGGAACCATATGTAACAATACTAGGCTGAAGATATACAATTACCTGAGATGCATCTGTAAATGTATCATCTGAAGGAATGTCACTCCTTCCATTTGCCAATAACTGCCGCATCCGCTCTCTTGTGTTATACAGTTTGTCACGCATGTCGCCTAGGAGCACTCGGAAAGGCTCACTTGGGGGGATATGCTTCCAAAACTCTGCACTCATGACAACACCTTTTAGTGTGATCCATACTACTAAGGAAAGTAGCTGCAAGCCCTGCCTGGAGAATGAACTTGCATCACTGGGTATGTTACATTACTCAATGACCACAATCAGAGTAAGACTAGAACAAGATAAGTTCATCAAGATTGAAATAGTGTACCAATATAATGCTTAGCCTCCTTTCTTGTTGATGATTCTAATTTGATGACCCTCTCTTTGAGTTCATCACTGCAACGCCACATGGACAACTGCACAAACCAAACAAACCAAAAGCACATCGCTTAACAGAATCTAAGTGAGGCAAAAGAACAAAGCACTATCTGGCTAAAACCAGGAGCAAGTGTCTGTGCAGACCAGGTCAACCTAAACCTGGGTGTGCAAGGCACTGAATGAGGTTGAAGGTGTTTGGAAATGCACAATTCCCTTTAATAGTCTACATTTCACAAATATGAACTCACTGGAATCATGTGCAGGTTGCAGTATCCTGCAACCAACCAAAATATGATCTGTAACCACAATGAAACAAGGCTCCCATGCTCGAATGACAAAGTCAAACCCAAGTTCACAGTACATGCATTACTTTGCCTGTAGTGAAATGTTGAAAGCTTGCCAGCCTACCTCAAACATAAGGTCATCAATTTGTGCAAAGTAGAGATTGGCAGCCATTAGCCTTGCCAACAAGCAGACATCTCTTGTCACCTCTGGTGTCACCCTTGGATTACCTAGTCAGCAATCCAGAAACCATCCAACAGATGCTCAGCCCAGTGCATCCAGCATCAAAAGCATCTCTAGTATCCGAACCATCTTCCAATGACTACTCAATTTGCTTGTTTCTCAAGAAAATTGGTCCAAACTGATGAAGTCTCACACTAGTAGTTTACAGAGCACACAAAAGGCCCCATAACAACCACAGTACCCTTCAAAAGGCAACAGGTCAGAATGTGCAAACCTGGTGAGAGTCAAAAGAACTAGCTGTTATAATACTTTACAGTGAGATTGACAAAGAAACAATGAACCAAACCATGCTCTAGGTTTGAGGATCCTGGAACAAAAAACAAAGGATGCAAACTGCTTGGTTGAGAGAACTGACCATCACGGTCCCCTCCCATCCATGAAGAGAATTGAATAAGAGGGACATTGTATGGCAGCCGCTCATTGATACCAATTGATCTCAGAGCAGTGTCAACACGACGTAAGAATTTTGGCAGCCCATTCCAAATTGTTTCATGGAAGTAACTCATGCCAGCTCTCATTTCATCCTGTGGTGTTGGAGGTGACCTTCGGATTTCGTCAGTCCTGAATGCTGCTTGAATCTGCAGTAAAAAAATCCCAACTGTCAATAATTGCGGCACAAGTTTACATAGAAATTGCAAGTTTCAGACTGCTGTTGCTCTAACTGAGAAAAACTGATTCCAGTGCTATTACCTCTCGTTGGAGGGCTTCATCAAGCTCATGTTTCTCATCACTGGTCACATTTCGCTCATATAACTGTGAGAGACAGCTCCGAATTCTACAACACCAGAATCCAACCTAGAATCAGATTATCATGCAGCCTTTCAAAACAATCAATTGCACATACAATTGAGAGCTAAAGCAGCAAAATCAGTTGGACAATATGACACCAAAATTATGTCAACAGATTTGACATGACTCACCTTGAATGCTTCTGTAGCAAGGATCGGCGGATGGATTGAGTTGGGTGTGCAGTGAAAACCAGGTCTACAGTCTGGTTCTTCAAAGCCTCAAAGATTTCAGCAGGGGTTTTGTCAAGCTGCTTCACTAAGCGACGGAAGGTTTCTTCCATATCTGACTCAGTAAGTGCACTATTCTCATCTCCAATTTCCCATTTCTTGGCATGTTGGACTCTGCGGCGGTGTGCAATTTGCACTTCCTCTGCCAAGTTTACTAGGTTAAGCATGTGAGAGAAAGAGCTGGCAACAACAATTGAATCACCTGCATCCAAACTGTTCAGAAGCTCTGCCAATTCTTCAAGCTTTTGTCTGTCTCCACATCCACCAGTCTCACTGTACATGCCTGAAAGCTCAAAGCACTTTTGTACCTGTTGTGAAGAAAAAGCAAGATAAGCTATTCGATTCAGCTAGTACACCTCAGGATCAGGACAAGAAGAGAAAGTTGGAGGACAAAATTCCTGAACCATCTGATTCCACTCCGATGCTCATTTTCACATCAAACTAGTATATTTCCCGAACAGATTTGGTCTGTGAAAGTAAGGACGCTTACGGTCTCCTTGATCTCCGGGCCATTTACATCTTGCAGGATGTCGAGAAATCTGTCGAGCAGCAAGGCGTCGTACTCTATCAGCTTATCGTCCTCAGAGACTTTCCTCGGTACCAGCAGCCTCATCTGCGCGTCAAATGACGCCATCTTCTGTAGAATTGGCGGCATCTTCGGTTGCTGTCCTTCGCCTCCGAAGGATCCTGATCTTCAGCTCGATCTCGACAAGTGCTGGAGTTTGATGCTTTTGGCTTCGAGCTCTACCTCCCTGCTGTCTCGTCGACTCTGATCACTCTAGCTCTGCACTCAGCTCTCTTAACCGTCAAATGCTCTTCTTCACTGGCTCTTTCTTGCGGACGCAAATCGCAGAAGACGGCTCGTGGAATCTTGCTGCAATTCCAGGGGGAGAAAATCAGGAATAAGTTCGCAAACAAGGATCTAATTCCTTCGAATGATTTTTCAACTCAGCGCCTAGTATCCTCAAGCTTCATGCATAGAAATAGAGCTTCCAAATCGATTCTGCAATTGCCAACGTAGAAGAGATCGGCTACATCAGAAGGACAAAGAAAAAGACATCCTCCACACTCGATTCTCATATACTATACAGGTGCAATCGGACAGAAACAGAAGCTCGGATTGAAGAATCTACCGAGCCAAAACAGAATCCGGAAGAGTTTCAGAGAGAACAAGAAACGATTATTTTCGTAAATTTATTGCGCGCACGCCGTAGCGACCATCGATCGACCAGGACTTACGTTTCTTGTCCCTGAAAAACACGGGGATGGACTGATTCTGCAATACCTGATGAAGAAAAGGATTCGAATATCGAAAGGTGCGTGCAGAGAGGAATTATTTACTTGGAAGAAGAATTCTTACTCATGAATTTGCGTCTCGGCAGCAGTAGTAGCGAGAACTATCAAGCTCCGCAGTAGCAGTAGCAGCACACCCGGGCAAGCTCATTGCCGGCCGAGAGAAAAAAGTGTCGGATTCGCCACAAGTGTCACGCCTTGCACAAAAGCGAGAGTTTCTTGGCTTTCTTCCAGGGGGGGCTGTAGACGACGTGCTTTCCTTGCGAAGGAGTGAACGGCCACAATGGCTCTTGGCCCCGGAAAACCGACGAATGGAAGCTCTGACGTCATGGTTGCAGTAGGTAGAGCATGGGGCAATGTGAAGGCTCACCTATGTGGAGGATGGATCGGAACTCGCTAGCTGCTTGGCGATGCATGGTGATGGAGCATCAAAGAAAGATATTCGCGAGCATCTCTTCCCCGTCCCTACTAAATTTGTTAAACGCCGTCACGATGACAGCAGCCACATACACCGCCACAGATCGATCCAACAAAAAAAAAAGGACATCTAGTGTAAGTAGGGCGACCAGCGGTAGCTAGAGCCCCACACGCCCGCTGACGAGTATCCCGCTCAATTCGCCGTGCATGCTTTTGCAATTCTTCTGCAGCGTTATGGAATCTCTCTTTCTCTTTCGAAATCTTGATGCGCACAAGGTTGCCAAAGAGGTTTGTGAGCTTTCCTTCCATCACCTCTTCAGTGTCACTGTTTCGAGCTTTTATGTGTGTGCTTTTCTTGGAGCTACACCTCAGCTGTACAAGAGGTTCAGGCGCGAGAAAGCAAACGTTATTACTGCGAAAGAAATGGCTTCATCGGTGCAGGAGGTACAATTGTTCTATGCAGAATGGTTGCAATAGAATGGTGCAGCCATTCTCTGCAACACAACAGTACCATATGGGGAACCTGGAAGACGACCAGGCGGATACTGCTATTCAGTGCACCGCCTGAGCGCCAGGCTCAACCAATTATTGCAATCCAATACTCTTCTCTCCAGAGCCCAATCGATAGACACGAAAGGCTACACCAAGAGATGAAGGCACTGGTGAGAAAAGGCAATGGAGCTCAATTTCAGACAAATGCAAAAGGGAAGCGTGAAGCCAGAGATCCTGTGACTTTTGTTTGGTTCTCTGAATCCATGCGACGGCATAGTGGCATTTGAAGAAGGCAATTGCATGCTCATGAAGCAAATCATTCAAAGTGGGTGTGAGTCTGATGCTCATTGTGGGCAGTAGTAGCCTCCTTGTTGACATGTATGCCAAATCTGGGAGCATCGATGGAGGACACTTCAAGGTTGTAGAAGGTTGTAGAGTATTCTACAAGATGCACTCACATTCGTTGGTCTCTTGGACTGCTTTCTTTGTGGGCACAGGCACACAAGGCATTGGAATTCTTTCAACAAATGCAACAAGAAAGTGAGAAGCCAGAAGACCCTGTCACTTTTGCAGGGTACTCAATGCATGTGCAAGTATGTATAGTGGCACTTGAAGAGGGCAGGTGTGCTCATGAGGAGATCTTTGAAAGACTTGGTTGTGAGTTCAATATCTGAATGGGAAAATTGAGCCTAGTTGACATGTATCTATCTATGCCACATGCGGGTCCATGGAGGATGATGATGCTTAGAGAGAGTTTACATGATTCTCTCACCTGATGTCATGTCTTGGAATGACACGCTTAACAGAAATGCCATGCATGGGCATGGTAATGAAGCTATATCACAGTTTGAAAATGGTTGGTAAGGCCCTTGGACCAGGGCGTTACCAGAAGAAGGGTACTACCATCCAAGGTGGCAGTTAAGGGTGGTACCCATCTTCTAGCTATTCCCTCCTCAAGAACCTTACCGAGTGTAAAGCACTGCTAGAAATGCAAAACAGGAAGGAACCTTATGTTTTGTACAGATGAGCATTTTAAAATGCCAGGTTCCTCCTTCAAAACATAAGATGCTTCCCCTGGACTCAATGAATCTTACCTTTCTAAGATAGCCTCCAACTACACTAAGAAAATTTCTAGCAGTGCTTCAGAAATGTGTGAAGAAGGATAAGGGGTAGATAGTTTCACTTTTGTTTCTCTTCTAGCAGCTTATAGTTATGTGGGTTTGGTGGATGATGAAGGCCTGGCCTGCACTACTTTGAATCCATGGGCTCAATTTAAAAACATCCATGTGACAGTGGAAGTATACACTTGCCTGGCCTTCTTAGATGGGCTGACCATCTGCAGGAGGCAAAGGACCTGATTGAGATGGTGCCTTTGTGCAAACCAGATGCAGCTCTGTGGATGGCCATGGTTGGGGCTTGCAGGATTCATGGTAATGTGGAGATGGGAGAACATGTTGCAAACAAGTCATCAAATTGGACCACTGAAAATGCCAGAGGCTATGTGGTGCTATCAAACATCATCTATGCTGCTGCTGGTAACTGGGATCTCAGCAAGAATGTTTGAAGGCAGAGAAACAAGAGGGATGTGAAGAAAAAGTCAAGTTGCACCTGGATTGAAGTGAATAATGACATCCATACATTTGTGTTAAATGATGAAGACTGTCCTCAGGCATTGATCGAAATCCTTGCAGAACTGAAGAGATTGTTCAAACAGATGCATGATGCTGGCTACCATGTGCCAGATATGGAATTTGTGTTGTGTGACCTTTGGAAAGAAGGAAAGGTCGTTCAATTATGCCACCATAGTGAAAAACTGGCTATTGCATTTGGGCTGACCAGCACATCCTCAGGTACACCACTCCACATTACCAAAGAATCTGTGTGTATGCTGCATCTGCCACAATTCGACAAAGGTAATTTCAAAGATAGTAGGAAGAAAAATTCATAGTATTTAGGAATGCCAATCAATTCCATCACTTTGAGAATGAGATTATTAGTGATGCTTATCTTCTTCATTCAATGACAGTTTTGGGTTGGTAGCCTCTTTACTTTTACATGCTCTTTGTGGGTCAGAGTCAGTGTTCTTGGGTATCACCAAACACTTTGTCCTCAAGTGAAGAATATTAAGTTTTAATGATCCATGGGTCCAGATGTTGGGCTATTCAAGGTTTCAAAACTCATTCATGTTCATTTGTACATTCATCAATAAACTGAGGCTCCACACTACCCTGCACTCTCAGGGACAATCAAACTGACATAAGGTTGGTATATTAATATATTTTCATTTGTTCCTTCAATTCAACAATATCAAAATAAAATTCCACGATTGTATAGATTTTTCATGGAATCGTTTTCACTTCTATTAATTCTATAAAATGAAATTCAATCTTCACTTATTGAAAACATTAAAAAACAATTTGTGTATTGATCACACCAAGAAACTTATGAAACCATATCAATCTTAAAGGCAAGATTTAACCTTTTATTCAATGTGATGTGAGCTTAAATTGAACTCAAATATATGTTGGTGTCACTTGGGAGGATGAAAACATTCAATTGTCACATGTGCCAATTGAGAAGTGATGATATCAAAAGAAAAACATGGAATTGTCAAGGTGGAACTATCATCCAAGACAACCATTACTAATGGAACCTAAAGCTGCTCCCCCTCATAATTCAAGGTTTCAAAACCCACTCTTGTTCATTTGTATGTTTCATTTATAAATTAACCTTATTTCATGCTTATGATACAGTAATTCTTTTCATTAATACAACAATTACATGTTTAGAGCTTCAAAACTTGTTTCTGTTTTACCAAAGGGATTCCAACTTGTATTCATCTACAACAATTGTAATTGGATTGGCAATTTGTAATTGTGGCTATAGGAGTTATGTAATTTAGAGTTCTAGGTTTTGTCATTACACCTTAGGGTTATTGTGTTAGCTAATGGAGACATAAAAAGCTATAGCTCATGACAATTGTGTAAGGTCAACTGTATGGTTTCATCCATTACAATCTACAATAGGTACAGGACGTTTATCGTGGCACACAGTACACAAAAATTGCAATTTGACAAGTAGGTAATAGGACATAGTACACAATAGCACAATAGTGTAATAGCACAAACCACATAGTTTACCTCACACAAGTGCCATAAGACACAACTTTTTGTGTGATATAAGCCACTTTCTCTTGTAGTGATAGGAGTCTAAGTTACAAATAACAATAGTTACAGACTAACCAAACATATTTTGGATGTATGGAACCCATGGCCACAATTACACAGCCACCTTGTTATGGTGATTTTTGTATTGTTACACTTTACACTCACCTAAATTAATAATCAGGAGCCAATTTTGTGTCATCATCCTTCTGTTTGGGCTTCTTCGTGTTACTGTCAAGTTTGTTAAGAATCAAGTTGGCAGGATCACAACTTGTTATAACCAAGCCCAGTGCATGCAACACCTTTAAATTCCTCACTTCAAGCATCCAAAGATATAGAGAACCACCCACAAATGAATTGGAAGAGTTTCTGGTAAGGTATTTCAGATTTTGAAATATAGCACTAAAAGTTCTATGAAACCACAAAAAACATACTCAGAACCACAACAGAAGGTTGTATCAAAGCAAAAAGAACTGAAACTGAAGGTTCTTTTCAAAATCAAGAACAGGACAACACTGGTTTCAAACTTCAAACTCCAAGATAAAAGTTGGACCACATTAACAAGTCTCAAGTAGTTTTATTATTTTTGAGGACTGAAACAGGATCCATTAGTTGTAGTCTGTTGACAACAACTATTCTTGTGCCTCTGCAGCTCTATCTCAAAATATTAAAAATCTAAAAAGAATCAGGACATAGACACAAACCCCTATCAACTGGTGGGGACTTCATTGCAGCGGTAACATTTTCATACACAATACAATAAGCTAACCAGTTATGAATTGTATGGGAAGCAGGATCCACATCCAACACGTGATACACACTATTTCTCAATATCAACTTTTGCTCTTGGAGTGCTTCACAAGCCAATCAATGACCGCATCAATGTTTGTTGAATTTTTGCATGAGATGTTGTAGCATGCCACCTCCCTGTCACTCAGGTTTGTAAGGCCCCTAATCACCCCATTGCCAACAATCCCCAGCCCTGCATCAGATTATTCCTGCAATTCTTGATGTTCCTGAGGCTACTCAACTAAGTGGCAAGACAATAAAAGTACATTCGAAAATTAGTATTCAGGCTTGGATGCACCCATGTTTTCTATTGCCTAAATCTTGCATTAAATGGGAGGGAATCATGTGGTCAAGACTTTAAAATCTGCATTTCCAATTGCTTATGAGACTGAAAACAAAAACATACATGTACAATTACCTACGAAAGTGATATGCAAAGCTAAAATGGCAAGAATTGAACATACATTAAGCTGGTGAGTTCATTCTTTGAAACAGCTCCAGGCTTGTCAATCTTATTCCCAAGCACTAGCAATGGAATCCCATCAAGAGAAGGCTTGCTCAACAGATCATGCAGCTCATTCTTTGAAATCAGGATATTGTCCCTGTCTGCGGCATCCACCACATACCTGGCATGCAAAAAACAAGCATGCCCCATTCAGGAACTTCATTCACATTCTCAAACAGTTGAGCAAAACTGGGCCAAGTTCCTTTCTCCAAACCCTTGTCATGTGCAATATACAGAAAAGTCAGACATGTATTGACTAGTGTCCATGCATTGGACTATGCTGGCACTTGTCCTCAATCCATTGTAAAAGTTCTTCACAGCATAGAGAACCCCATGCTTTCATGAATAGCTGTGGAAAAAACTTACACAATGGCTGAGACACCACGACAGTAGCGTTCCCACATACTGCGGAAACGTGGTTGGCCACCCAAATCCCATAGCTTTATTGTTACATTTCCCTTTGACACCTTACGCATATTGAAGCCCACCTGTACTCAGACACATCACATCCTTGTTCAACTCCTTGTTCTCACTTTTAGCCAACGTATCATATTTTTATGCTTACAAGCCAACGTTTTAGCACATGAAAATCGAAGTATATATTGTACCTGATACAAATTCTTCCTATTTTGGCATCCGCTATAGTAGCAGAAGAGATTTCTCCAAATTTGATCGAATCAATTAAAAATTCCCTCATCTGTTAAAGACTCCAGGCTAATTTACCAATTGGGCTTGCCTTTGAGCTAAGCATCGACAAAACCTACAACTAATAATTCATTTATTTTTTTGAAATCATAAATTGCCTTTGCGAGCTGCTAATAAAGCAATTACCAATGGACCCAATGCAACTATTAAAGCCAGAACAGTGAGCTGTGCAATAACTTCTAAAGTCATTCTGGTTCCAACCCACCACTTTTCCTAAGTCAAGATGAGGAGGATGCTTAAGAGACAATGAGAGACATGCAAAATGAGAAGAGAAGCTTAATTTACAGAGGTACTTACAGTGGGAATCATATCTTCAGTGTAACCACCAGTCTGGAATCCAAAGAAACAAACATGAACAGAGCATTAGTAATGCTCATAAGAAGAGCCTTGAGACACAATCCCTAGGGTTGCAACGAGGTTGCTGCAGCCTTCACAAAAGTTAGGGTTTACAGGCATCAACTGCTGTGCCGTGAGAAAAGAACTGTTAAACCTGTGAGAAGGCCTTTCAAATGTCAGGAGAGAGATAGAGTACTTGTATCTTCACTAATCTGGATGTTCCATGTTCCATTCCTAACTAGCAGATGATTAGACTGTTTCAAGAGATTGACGGGATCAGAAAACATCGCATCGGCCAATTAGTGGAAGATGATCAAGGACTAAAGCAAGGGGGCCAAAAACACAGAGACAGAGACAGACCGTAATAACGTTGACGAGTGAAGTCTTCCCGGCGTTTTGAAGACCTATTAGTGAGAGCTCCATTTCCTGCTTGAAAAATAGGCTGCCGATCACGCCCCCAGCATCACCATAACCATCACACGAAACACAGACAAATGAGAATCCGCACCAAACCCTCGTCTCCACAACCTATTCTGGGATCACATCAGAACTATTAAGCTAATCCAACTCCAAAGAAACCGACGACACAAGCAAACGGCCGAAGCTCTCTCATAGGTTACCTGCGAAGCCAATTGAGAAAGGATTCCCATATTCCCATCTTGCTCCCACTTGCCCTAGCATACAACGACGCGCGCCCTGTGAATCACACCCTCCTGCTGCTGCTGCTGCTGCTCTTCACTGTTCACTGCCTCCTTCCCACACACCACGCCACCTACTTTGTCTAACACCTAGATCCAACCCACCTTCAGCAAAAGTCTGTTGCAGACACAAACCTTGCGGATGGCAACTGAAGATGATCTTCCCGACAGAAAAACCGAAAGCTCGGCAGATGGCAATAGGAGAGAAAGAAAGAGAGAGGAGACGAGAGCGAGAGAGAGAGAAAGAGAAACAAGACTCAGTCTTTGTTGCACGCGTCAGCAGCAACAACGAATCACTTAACAACACGCACACATAGATAGAGATGCACACGCGACGAGAACGACAAAGTTCGCCATGTGAGTGCGCTGTGACGTTCCCAATCATGTTGCTTAATAAGCCTTGCCGACCAAGGCAAGGATAGTGTGTTTTTAAAATAAAAAATTCATTATAGAGTATAGTAGCTTAAGGGATTTTGGCTCCTAGTGTTAGTTAATAGGTCTATTTTTACATAAAAGGATTTTTGAAAGATGATAATTATAGAGTATAGTAGTAGCTTAAGGGATTTTGGCTCCTAGGTAATAATAATAGGTCTATTTTGATACGAGGATTTTTGAAAGTTGATAATTATAGAGTATAGTAGCTTAAGGGATTTTGGCCCCTAGGTAATAATAATAAATAATAGGTCTATTTTTATTATATGAGGATTTTTGAAAGATGATATTTTGGGTGCTTGTGTTGAAACTTGAGATTAGTTACTATAGAGTTCTAATATTTTGAAGGATTTTGGTTTCTTTTAGAGGATTTTTTTGAAGGATTATATAGTTTTGGCATGGTGAAATATTTGAGTTTTTCCATAATTCTTCTTCTTTTTGCCTTAAGATACTACACCTTTTAAGGTAAATGGCAAGGCCACTGTGTGACACACCCCTTCTAAATTTTTTGATACAAACTGAAAAAAAAAAAAAAATTAATTTAGAAAAAGTACCCTAAACAGGGAGTTCTTTTCTTTTGTGGCGAATTTTCACCATATTCAGAAATTTATTTTTGAAAATTATATATATTCTGTCACAAATATTCCCTGCTTTAAAAAACAATCACCAAACACACTTAGGAAAATTTCACTAGACATTCGGGTAACAATTGCCAAATATAGTGAAACTTCCTACGTGTATTTGGCGATTGCTTTTATTTAGAGCGGGGGAATCCTTGACAGAATATTCTTTTTCAAAAGTAGTTTAGGTATTAATAATGTTAATTCAAAAGTAGGAGGTACCTTGTTTCTTGCAAGAGGCCTCTTACACCTACTTGACCGAAACCTAAACCTACTTAACCTAAACCTAAACCTAAACCTACTTAACCGAAACCTAAACCTACTTAACCTAAACCTAAACCTACTTAACCTTGGGTGTAAAAGGCATTTCGTTCCTATTGCATCATAATCTACTATGTTGAGATTTATTATATCTTTTATTTGTCTTGTGCTTAACTTTAGGACTAAGGATCATTAAGACCCATTGGTGGAGACATTTTCAAAATGTAGTAGGGCTAATTAATTTGGCCACAACCTTGTTCTAGCTCTTTATCCGGGTAATGTTCCCATCCTCACACCTTTCCCTTACATGAAAAAACTTGTTCATGTTTTGCTTTTATTTTGAAGACATTTGTGGGGCGCAGAATCTAAGTTAGTTTTAAGCACCACCCCATGATACCCTTACATTTGTAAGGCCTCTATTTGGGGAGTAATCCACTCATAAGGCCCTTGACAACTACATTTTACTATTTTATACTAGTTTCAATAGGCTTTAAATCTTTACCAAAATTAAGGCTCCTTGTTGAAAGAGTTATGCATGCGAAAATGCAATTAATATGACAAATATGACAAATCAATATTAACTCATTCCTAACTTTGTCAAGTGATATAATGATAAAAAACTTATTCCATTTGTAATTTTGCAATGAGCTATAAACCCAAGTCACATTTTTTAACTCCAAACAAGAAAGAAGGCATGGACAGTTCATGATACATTGGATGAGCTCTTCAAATTGAGTTCACATGTCAAATTGCACAAACAAAACAAAAGGATGGTTAGTGCACTTTGGGGTCAAAATGGTGCATGGATTAACCATGGGCTAATTTGGACTCACAAAACTCAAACTTTGATCCAAAAATCTAGAAACTCTAAGATTTCTAACTCCTAAAATGGGAATCCACTTGAAAGTGGTTGAGTTTCACAATAATGGTCTTGATTTGGCATTGCATTCAGAGTGTTTTCTCTTTCTCCTTGTAGACAACTTACATTTTCAAACACTTATATGAATGTGTTAAGTCAAAAGAACATTTGATTTTGTCTTGCCCAAGCATTAGTCACAAGCTTACAATTGGGGCTACAAAACTATTTACATGACAAATGATGCTAGCCCAATGTTAAAAGGATGGTAGCCCAATGATAAGATAACAAAAAACCTTTGAAAAACATAGATTTACAAGTAAAACTTTGGTGTTATGCAACAACTTCAAAAGAGGTGCTTTAATTCACTATTAACACAACATCTATTCAAGTTCCTAGTTCCAATATTCAAGATTTATTTCCTTACTAAGTTTCATAATTTCTTGAAGACTCCCAATATTATTTCATGTTCCCCACTTTTAGTGGCAATCTTCAAGCTTTCTTTAACATCTCCAACAATCTTCAAATTTTATGTAACTTGTGTTATAGATGCAAGAGTTTCCAACAACCTTCAAATTCTATATCACTTTTATTGTAGACCCAAGAGTCTCCAACATTTCTACAGAAGGTACAAGAATGTGTACATTGCACTTCCAAATGTTGAAAGAAATGATGCAGAAATCTTCAAAATTGCCATCTCCATTTATCGTGAAATGGAGCATTTAAAAGATAGTATGCACAATGCATTTTGTTCTTGATTATTGTATGTACATTGAAAAAAATTATAAACTAACAATCAATGTACAAATATCCAAGTAATCTATTCTTTATATAAACAAAATAGATTCATACCTCTTCATCTTTTTTGTTTTGTACAAATCAACCAAATTCCCACATGTAAATGATGAAACAATTAGTCAAACAAGAAAGAAAAACATTTATAAAAGAAATCAATCTTAAACAAGAACTTGTAATCAACTTTGGAGGTTGAAGTTTAGAAGCCTTATTGCACAACTTAGGGCATGTTGAAATTTTAACTTTTGTCAAAATCAAGAAAAACAAACATGTTACAAACCTAAAGAAGGTGGATGTTTGCAAGCAATTTGAAACAACAATCACCAAGTGGAAAAAATATCATCTATCATAAATACAAACTAATTAACATACATGAGGAATTGCCCAACATGCAAGACCAAGTATGTGGGGTTCCATTTCATGTGAATTTTTCTTAACAATTACATGGTAAGCACAAGATACAATGAAAGTGATTGGACTACGAATGCTCAAGAAAGAACCAATATTAGTCTTCCTTGAAACTTCAAGATAGGAATGTGCGAGATGATTTAAGCGTTTCTTGGTATTAGGCCCATCTTCCAACCCATGAAATATCATGGAGATGACAATTTCATGCCTTTTGGGTTTAAATTGCAAGAACCAATTGACTTCAACAACTACTTTATGGTTCTTTACGTTTACATTGGGTATGAGAATTTGAATGGGCAAAGAGATTTTCATGGTGTCAACACCAAAACACTTATATTTACACCAATTTCTTACAACTATCCCCCCAAGGGGAACACTTAATGTAAAGTTTGGGATCTATTTGCATCAAACAACCATTTTAAAAAGGTATTAAATAATTATGCAACTTATTTTTATCACACTATTATTATCTAATTTTTTAATGTATACATATTAAAGCCACCTTGTATTAATTACAATCCATTATTTCAAATTACTACAAAATTAAGTGTAGTTTGTACTCTATTTTTTAACTAATTAACTTATAATTTTTACCCAACAACCAATATATTGCACTTTATATTTTTACTCACATATTTTCTATTGTTTTTTACTATTGTTCCCCCCAGCCCCCAAAGGTTATACCCTTTGCAACTTGTGTCAAAACCTTCACAAAGTTTACCACCCCATTGCAAAACCTTGTAACAAAGACCAAGAACATTTTAAATGCCACCACCACCCCCATTGAAAAACCTAGCTACCAATTATCCCGCTATTCTCGACCTATGTCAATAAACTACATTGCAAAAAAAGTGTAGAACAAAGATCTACACAAAGTACACATGTGAAATGAAGTTGTTCTTCAACTTATAAAACTATGGTTGAAGTGACAACTTGAAAGGAAATAGGCTGCTTACCAAACCTATACCGAATCTATAGATCACATACATGTTAGCACCATGGCAATAGAGGAGAAAAGAGCTCAAACCCAAGAACTCATGCTTCAAAAATAACTGGTGTATTTCAAGACTAGAGACGACATTGTTAATCAAAATAAAGAAAAACATGGTTCAAGCTATTACCAATTATTCTCAAGTCATGAACATGGCATTCACATGAATTGCAAGCAACAATGATAACAATAGCATCCCCTCAAAAGCTATTGGAAACAATGATGTACAAAGACTGATGAAAATTGTTGCGACAACTTTTTGCCTATCAATAAGTCTCAAACACATGTTGTGATTAGAATAAGTTATTAAGTCCTTGTAAATAGTTTGAAAATATATCATAGTGATCTGATTCATGTCACATGATACATTCCTAGATCTTATTGGGTTAGTGAAATTTGCATTAAATTGCAATAATTAGAGTGGTAAATTGTTACCATAGTTTTCAGAATTAGTCGTTTGTTTACATCTGCATGTATCTCAGGCTGGATATATTTCCACCATTAAGGTCTGGGGTGGCAGATTATGTCATCTCCTTGACCACATTATGTGACATAATCTTCCAATGATGATCATACATGCATAATAGTGACCAGAATGTGTCTGTTGAAAATAATGTTTTTCTAAACGATTCAATCTGCCACCCCAGACCGTAATGTCATGGAATGGACTCACCCTTGCCCATTATGTTCAGTGAATCATCTAGCTTGCCCTAATGGGCTTGCTGGCACCTTGCCCAACGTAATGAGCAGGGGCTTGACCATTGCAAGGTACATTATTTGCTTGAATCATCAAAACATTACCAAAATGTGCAGAACTGCTCGGTCACGAATTGTCCAGATAGATCTCATACAGTCCATGCTGGGAGATGGTCAAATCTGCATGGAACTACCAGAATGTGAAGTGCACTTGGAGTGCTCCATACTGAAAATTCTTCAGCTACCAACAAAGATTCTTCAAATTAGTGAACACCCAAAACCTGGGTTGGGAGCTTTTCTCAAACACAGTATTAAGTCAACAGTTCTTTCCTTCAACATGTTGATGATTTCATCTCACGTGAAATCTTTAGTATGTCAGGAGATCATGGTGGAGATGGCAGAACATCTAGGTAATTCAATTTTCCATTACTTTAGTCACCAAGTTTAAATTCTAAACAAACGAAGCTTTGGTTTGTGTCATCAGACATTGGTAGTCACCAATTAATGCTGCTAATTTGGGTGCACCCGCTCATCTAGCCAGGCTTTGATGTCTGCCAGAATTACAGATCTGGATTCATCAGGCTCTCCTTGGATAAGTGAGTGGTAAGATCCATCATAGAGCTTCAAAGTTTTGTCATCACTTGTAGATTTCATGTAGAAATTCTTGCTGCCCTCAGGATCTGCAACCACATCTGCTGTACCGTGCATGGTGAGAAATGGGGCCTTGAATTCATGAAATTTGGTGCCAATAAGGTCCACCATTCTTGTCAGCTCCAGCATTGTCCCAACCCTTGGCTTTCCTGCATAAAAGCCTGAAAGTTTTTAGAAGAAAATAGGTAGCGCAAGGACTTAGAAAAATGGAAACAAGTTCAATTTCCAGGTCTAAAAAAACACACCAAGACAAACCTCTACTTAAAAGATGCATTTCTCTGACACATATTCCCTGATGGCACTTCTCAACTTCAGTGTTTTCTTGATCCATCACAATGTACATGACTAGAAGATCTTAGTAGAGATTGCTGCAAAGTGTTATTTTCATTTGAATGTTCTTGAGTTACCTGTATAGCGCCTGGGGTTGGCTGCAATAAGCTTTTGTTTTGCAGGGGACCTAATTGCTTTTCTCACAATGTGGTTTTCAGGGAAGATGGGCCAGGAGTTCACAAAAGGCTTAATTAGACTGAAACCTGTGCGCTGAAGCCAAGTGGGTCTCATGGGCCCAGGCATCACAAGCAAGGGAGCCAGGAATATGTATCCATCCCAGGCTTTCGGGTCCTGGAAATGCATGCAAAAGGCCACCATACCCCCCATCGATTCCCCTAACAGAAATGATGGCAACCCCTTGTTTTCTTCAGTGTTGCATACTGATTTGAAATAGGATAGTAATGATGCTCCAACCTGTGATTTGCCATAAGCACATAAGCAAGCGAGACATTTGTTTTCCACCTTTTCAGTTGCATGATATTTGAGGATTCTAAGCCCTATCAAAAATAAATATATTTTTGAAATATATTCAAAAGTAGGATTTGCACACAACAAATTGAAAAATGCCAGTATGTGAATTCCTTAACCACCTCAACAAAATTCATTTGTAGACATGTTCAAATGCATCTACAAGCCACTTCTGGAGTTATATACTGACCTTATCGACGTTGGGGATGTAGCCATGGATGCCATCAGACCGACCATGACCAAGCATGTCAGCAGCATAAGCAGTGTAACCCCACTGCACCAGCTCAATAGCAATATTTTGGAATGTCCATCCAGTGTCACTACCATAGCCATGCACCAAACATACCACCCCCTTGGGCTTCTCGCCCCTTACAGGCAGAAATGCTTGTGTGAAGATGGTGCCATTCTGGGTGTTGAAATAGCCTTTGCAGTTCTTCACCCCCTGTGAGGCATAGAACTCCTTCTCTGGCATCTCCCCCCAGTAGTTCTGTGTCTCTGGAACAATCACTTGAGCTGCCATTGCTTCTAAGTTCGAAGTTGTAACCCCCTGAAAACTTTGAATTTGCAAACAAATACACCACTCCAATTCTCATACATATGAGATAAAGAAAATGAACACTGCTCGAAAACTCACACAACCTGGAAGAGACCATTCTTGCAGTATGAATATCAATGCGCCTGAATGCTGAAGGTGTGATCTCAAGCAAAAAGATAGATGTTCACCTAGTCAACAGATTGGTTGCAAACTTTGAAAGTTAAAAGCTTCACATCCTCACTTCTGATTCATTAGTCGCTGTTTGAAAGAATGTGTTCTTGTAGTACAAATTTCAGCCAAATGCTAAATGTGTGATCTCAAGTCAAAAGATTGCTGTTTACTTGGTCAAACCTATTTGGTTGCAAAATGTTTGCAAGCTAAAAGCTTTCCATTCTCACTTCTGATTTTGTTAGCTGCTGTTGGTAGTTGAATTACAATATCAGATAGCTGTTAATAATTGATAAATGACCTAGGACTTCGGTCCTTCTGCTGCCTTCCTTTCCATTTCTTTCCTTATGTTTTGTTCTCTTGCAATAAAGTTTACCCACTACAACTATGAAAAAATTGTTATCATGAGTGCAATTACACAATTAAATTTTATGTGCCAAAGTAACTTGTGTATTGGGGAATGGAGGGCTTCAACTCTTGATTCCCAAATGCTAAAACCTCTCTCAAACAACTTACCCAATACCCACCTACAAAAACAAACATGCAAGAATTGGCTACCATGTTTCAACACCCTAAAGCTAGATGGGTGCAATTGGGTGGTTATATTTCAGCACCAAACTTTATACACCATTTAATTGGTTTCATACAGTTGATTCCAATTCCAGTAAATTCTGGCTTTCTCTGAAAGTTGAAAAATTTGCACCCGACAATTGAAGTGTGCTATTAGAAGGTTTGCAACCTTTTAGCAATTAAAGGAGACTTAGATGGCCACATTTCTGCACCAAAGATATTGCCTTTTTATCACAGTATGCAACATACATTTTAGAATGCTTTCACAAGCCACAAGGTATCGGTGAGTTAAAAAATGTCCCCATTAAGAAGCCCACTAAATTGTGCCCAATCAACAAAATGGCTATCAAAGTAGGTGTGTAATTTTCGAAGCTTCAACCCACCATAGGCCTTTTCTAGTCTAAGAATATATTGTCTTCTACCTTCTAAGAGCATCTCTAGCCGTGCTCAGTATGTGATCCTGCACACTAAAATTGGATGAAGAAAATCCAAAGTCTGCCAGTTTGACTCAGGAAAATGGTTTTGGCCCCACAAAATTGCACGGATTGCCGTGGCTGGTAGAAGGCGCAGCAGCACTGTGCATCTGCAGAAAAGTATGATCTAACTGCTGCTCAGTGGTTGTAATTGGCTCATCGTAATGATTCGTCCAGGTGGTTTGCTATTAGTAGTCCCCCACCTATTTGCTGTCCCAGATTCAGTTTTATGGGTGGGGTTGCAAAACAGCACATAACTAAAGTTGGATCTGAAAAATATTTTCACAGGATCCCAGATTGAGCACGGCTGGAGATGCTCTAAGATAAGTACAGTATGACCTATGATGTCAAGCTTACACTTGATGCCTTACAGGTTTGACCAAGTTCCTACCAACTTCATCATGCAATTTTCCCTGTGTTAAGTTAGGTGACATTGCTGAAAAGTAGTATATCATCCTTTTGGTGTGTTGAGCAAGGAAGATATTATGCCCAACCTTTCTTTGGCAAAACAGAAATGTTTATTCCCTTTTTTCTTAAAACTTACTTTCGTTGTCCATTTTGTATGTCAATTTTTTGATAAAAGGGTCATGACTCCCCAAGGTCCCAAATAAGTCCAAAGTCTGTGTGTTGTGTTCCTTCTGAACAATAATATAAAAGACCGTAACAACATCCACTTCCCATATTCATCACTAATTTGATTATCACATAAGGTATTACATCATTTTTTAGAAAGTTTATTCAAGACTTTAGTACCATGTCCAGAATGCCCTACCATTGTGGTTGTTACTTGAGTACAAATTACACACCAAGGATCTCATCATGGACTCACATTTATGCAACAATGGGTAACTACGTGAAAGGACTTACAAAAGGGCCATGGGCCCCTTGGCAAGGACATAAGAGGAAAATGGACATAAAGCTTGTGCATGTACATGACATGTGAAAACATCTGGGCTCAGCAAGAAAGAAAAGAGAAGAAAGATAGGTAGATGTCATTGTGGGTTTAGAAAACCTCCCCACTTAGGGGTAAGAAGCCCTCAAAACAAATGTTTTAAAATTACAATAGAAGCTACAATTAAGCAGACAAAACAACTTACACTGTCTGGTAGGGTCTTTCTCTAGATACACATTAGAGAGATCACAGATATCATGAACTAACAGATTGTCCACAAAACTTCTTACTTACCACAACTTACAAAGAAAATTGAATCAAAAGGAGGATTGCTAATGTCAAGCCCATGTGCGGACTGACACACCCACTGTGCAGAGTAAGACAAGATTGAAATCATCCACGTGTTCCTTTCATCGATACATAGGTTTCAATAGTTTACAAGTACAATGAGGCTGCAAAAACAATGTCCCTTTTGATCCTAACTACAGCATCCTGGAATTTTGTTTCAAGATCTATTTCACCGATTGAATGGGCTGCTACCACTAATTGCTGCAAAACTTCCTCTAACCGCTTCATAGCTCGAATAAGACTACCTTCAAATACCTGTACGATTTGCATCACCTCCACAAATTTGGCGCCCTTACACCATGCATAAGCCACCTCCATTATATCAGGTCGGAATGAAGCCACATAATCCTCCACATCAATAGACATCTGTGTTTTAGGGAGTAGTTAGTCGCATATTCCTCTCTTCTATACAGTGATACTGACAAAAAACACAATGTCCAATCTGACAATCATTGTTTGCAATCACCTCCCATTGGATATCCACTACTGAGAAAAGGTCAAATGTGACTTTGACCACACATAGTAGAGACAACTGGCCATAGGGCTCTTCAGGATCCTGAATACTATACTCCAGAAACTTACGTAAGATGTTTGGAAGTTGGATTCTTGGAGAACAGTACCTTGCATTCAACTTGAACCTTACCAACCCTCCGGGCCACCTCTCGCAGTTGAGAATAAAGGCTTGCAAGGTCCTCCCGTAGCTTGGGCAGATTTTTAATCTTCTCTTGCCACACAAAGCATGACAATAATGCCACAATTTGCTCCAATGTAGCATCCTTGAATACACCCCCAAACATGAGTTCTGTAAGTACAAGCTCATCAGCAGAGCTGATCTCACAGGCCACTCGACCCTTCAGCTCCACCACGTCATCTGCTGTAGCATACCTGTCATGCACAAGCCAGTATCATTCCAACATTCTTTGAGATCACCATAAGAGAAACCCTACTTTGGGACAAAAAATCCCACAGGAAAAATGTAGAGTGAATACAAGCATGGTCATGGTCTTAGATAGGGATTAGAACATTGTGGTAAGATCACTAAGCCATCAAAATGTGAGGAACACAAACAACTAAGTTCTTCCATACAAAACTCACCCCAACCGTCGAAGAACACGCCGACGTGCCTTCAGCTCATCTTTGAACACCAGGGTGGAAGCAGCCCGAACCTCCTTCTTTGCCACGCGTATGGTGCCTCTCAAAGCCTCCTTATGCTGAAGGGTCTGCAGACGAGGACCTAGTGTAGGTGAGGCAGCCAAGGCATGCCTGGCTAGGAGTTCCTCAACTGTCTCTACCCTCCTGACTGCCTTCCTGTAAGCAGCACTCTCCACCTGCACACACACATTCCAATGCAGAATCCAGCCCCTTTAAGAAGGAGAACTGGGCTCATACCAGTACAAACTGTCCAGAAGCTGTATTTGAAGAGGTAACAGGGACAAAATGAACAGCTCTGGAAAGTGCACTATCTCTATTCCTTCAATGAGAAACCATCCACTACTTTCTGCTAGCATTGGGTGATATAATTACCTTCATGTCATCCTCTGGGTCAAGAAGCTGCACCCCATCAGGGAAGCGGCGGAGCACCTCTAACACTGTCTTTAGACATCGCTCCCGTGCTTCAATGGGGCGGAGGTCCTTTGGTATATAAACTCGCAATGCACTTAAACTCTCAATCTACCCATCCCAACTCACAACTTCTCAGTTTCATAATTTCAAGCACAGCAAGAAGTCATACCTTGAGACAAAGATGAGATAGTGCAAAGAGATGCAGAATAACATAATGTTCTTCACAATCCATGAAGTGAACTAGGAATGGAGAGATTCCCACATTTTCAAGGTACAGATCAAGTTTGCAAAAGCTTTTTCATCTTCGCTACCTATACCAAAGGCCACTAATACCAGTCTTCAGTATAAGAGAAAACCATAAAACTGCAGGACAATTGAGGAAGATGGACCTGCGTAAGGGGGAGGCCAACCACTGCAGGCTCTCCAGTTTCATCCAACGAGATAGGATCCACTACTTTACGAACAGCTACATCTCCAATGGTCAAGCAATTTGCTAATACATCAACCCTGTATGTACTTCCAACTGCAATTGGAGCTTCGCTGCTCTCTGCTAAACCAATTGCCAGCAATGCAAGGTCAATGAGAAATACTAAAAAACAGAACTGTAACACCACATGACAAGCAATGATGAGAATGCTGTTAAACAAGAAACAAGCCAAAGGGCTAAATCAGGGTGATGAATTACCATCAAATGACTCTTGGACAGCACCAGGGGTCTTCTCAAAATTGATGATCACTCCCCAAATTGCAGGAGCTGTTGAATAAGGAACAGCAATATCTCTATCTTTCACAGAAGGAAAAATCCGGACCAGCCGCCCTGGTTGTAGAAATGGGAGGCAGTAGCGGGGAGCATACGCAATGCTGGAAATCTCTGACCTCAAGTCCTGAAGCTGCTGTAAGAGTGTGAGGTAGTCGCGCACTAGATCCTCCTCATCAATCGAAATCGATGCTAGTTCCTCTTCTAATTCTTTCACCCGTCCCTGTATAACATAGAACAGCCTGTCCTTCAGACTAAACCCTTCTAATGGTCCTCCAATGGACAATTGTACAAATGAACCTCTGGTGCATTAGGTATCTGGTCATGGCAATGCCCTGAGCAGTGAGGGTAAAGTTGAGAACATGACCTGGAGCTTAGGAAGAGCGCGGTCGCACTGGAACTGGTGGAACGACCGGCGAAGTAGCTCTTCAGGATTACTCTCTTCACTCCGCATCTGGTTCAGCAGCATGTTGTAGCCCAAGTGAAATGCACTGCAACCCAAAAAAAATCCCTTCCTCAAAGTAAGAACCATTCTAATAGCATTTTCTCTGCTTCATGAATTTGACATTACTGGCTCAGGCTGGTCCAAGCTAGCTTCCTTTGATCTGAAGAGCAATGTTAGAGAGAGCATGGAGAGGTAACCTGTTCAGGGGATCAGCAGAACCCTTTACCATAGATTTGGCAATGGAAGGCTCAAGCTTTTCATCAAGCATGAGGACACAGATACCACGATCATCAAGGCCACGGCGTCCAGCACGTCCACTCATCTGTATATACTCACCACTTGATATCCACCGGAATTTATCTCCATCAAATTTGCGAACATTAGTGAACACCACTGTCTTGGCTGGCATGTTTAAGCCTATACTGAATGTCTCAGTTGCAAATAAGCACTGCCACAGTCAATCCCAACCCTCAACTTGTTGAGTTGAATGCTCATGAAGATACACAGAGTTTCCACAGATATACAATGCTCAAAGAAGAAAGAGAATCTGCACCTTGATGAGGTTTTCTTGAAAGAGGATCTCAATCACCTCCTTGAGAACTGGAAGCAGGCCAGAATGGTGGATGCCAATACCTCGCTTCAATAATGGCAAAAGCTGTGAGACCTGTTTTAGCAGAAAAAATACCTTCAGACCTTACTGTATTGAGACACACTCAGATGTCTAGGGACAAAGGGCCATTTAACTTCCCATTTCAGAGTGAGCTGAAATTACCAAATGAACTAACAACATGGGCTACAAATATACATGTTCAACAATCATAGGATTCTTACTATCTTACTATCTACCCACATCCATTGCACACAGAACGCTCATAGCAAGAGAGCCATCTATTTTACGCAGCATGTTTAAAAGTGCAAGGTGGGACAAAGATAGAAAGAACCTGAGGAAGCTTCTTGTCATCATCAGACAAAGAATCCACAGCATTCCAGAACACACTATTTACTAGCTTCTTCTCATCATCATTATTCAGATCAAGCTTTGCCATCTGCAACCAACCCAAAATAAACCATGTACTCACAGTGGAAAAAATGATCATACAGGACACATTGTGACCATACTATAGCTCATTGCTTTCATCAAACATTTGATTGCAGATCAAGACACATAGATGGTAAAGCCTCCCTGGCAAAAACTGGAATGCGCTGAGACAAAGGAACAATCCAGACACTTTACAAAATTCCTTAACAGTAGCTCAGTTGGGCAGGTAGAATAGCTGTGAGCAACAGGGACAGGGGTAGGTGTCAGTACCTATCATAGAAACAAAAAAGGAGATATTCTCAAAGTTCAATCCTGGCATGACCCTGAATATGACAGCTGCATTTTTACTTTTCTCTTGCTCAAATTTGCAGAAAACTCCTCCATTTTGTAGCATGTCACCTAAAGTATTCTACTTTGGAGATTCCAATTCAATACCTTCCAGCATAACAGATGTCATGTACAAGGTGGACAATTGAAAAGAGAGTAGCAATGCCCACTACAACTAACCTTAAGAGCATTTTCTTCACAGTTTCGTTTGCTGAAGCTGAAGACAATTACAGGATCAAACTGGCGCAGCATGATCATCTTGACAATCTTGAAAATGTCACTGTTCTCACCAACCCCTGCCCCTCCTTTACCTCCCTTCTGCCACTTGCCATTTTCCTTCTTGTTGCCATCACCTCCTTCATTTGTGGAGAGTGCATTCACTGCCTTCTGGAAACTGCTGTCACGGAACTTGCCCTTTTCATCCACCACAAGGTACAATCCATCCCCTCCTGCTGGATAAATGTAATGTTGTAGTGGGGTAGGCCGATAATCTGTATACACAATGTGACAAGGTTGATTGTGCACCTGCAAAAAATAGTGCTAATTCATCAACATTACCTCCATGAGTCCCAACTCTGATTGCAACCAGAAACCAAGTACAAAACATGGTAAACTATTCCAAATATAATGACTGATTGGTGGAAGGAGAGGATTACTTTTGCAACCCAGTCAGCAAATTCTTTGGCATTGGGCACAGTAGCTGAGAGGAAGACAAAACGGGCATTTCTGGGTGCCATTACAATGCTCTCTTCCCACACCACACCACGCTCTTGGTCTCGCATGTAGTGAACCTCATCAAAAATAATCCAGGCCACTTCCCTCATTACCTCTGAGCCTTTGTATTGCATACTCCGCAAAATCTCTGTTGTCATCACCTGATCCAACATCCCATTTCAGTTTCTGGATACAAAAGCCCAAATTTAGGAGTTGCAGAAAATACATGTGCAACCCCATACTTTGCTTGGGATGGCCTGTCATGGTGCAAACCAGCATGTACTTGTCAACAATCCATAAGATTGCAGAGAAAACTCCATAAAACATGACTCAGTCATGACATTGGCTAGCACTCATACACTTGGAAAAATCTGAAATATCACCCAACTGACACCTGGTGACTCTGATTGTGCAAACACGCACACCAGCCAACTCTCACATGAGCTGCTTTAATGTCCTATCACTGGCAGATTAGTGTACCAGTCATACATTTTTGGTCAATATACAGAAAAAAATAGCATACCAAGCAAGAAGCATTTGGAGAGATGGTAACATCTCCAGTCATCAGGCCAACATCAGAAAACTCCTCTGTCATTTCCCGATACTTTTGGTTGCTGAGAGCTTTGATGGGTGAGGTGTAAACAACCCTCTGTTTGTCCCGAAGAGACATGGCAATTGCATATTCAGCTACCACTGTTTTCCCAGCTGAGGTATGTGCAGACACCTGCATCATCCTCCCAGAAAAACCAAATTTGTCTTCCCTTCATGAACACTGAGGATAATACATTATCAACAAAATAGCAGAGGAAACTCCACAACAACACTTTGAAGGTAACAATGATGATAATCAGACCCAATTATCCCACAAAAAAATTGACAACACTTGCTGTTCCTGCAAAAGGTTGTGGCACATGGCTGCACAGTGCAACAGACCATCCTCCATCGCAATGATTTGCAAGTTGCCAGAACAATTGTTGATTCATCTTGCCATCATGCAACATCACTATGCCTATGTTATAACACAGACAGTTGATTCAATAGCTTACTGATCACACATGATGACTGGAGATTAATGCCATCACTGGAGAGTGGTAACATCTCCATTCATGGCATTGTACTCACCAAGGTTGAGAATATGAAAGCGTACTGAAGTGATGCTCTGAAGATGCAAAGGTTCACCCCTGAACCTGTGCATAGAATTGCTGGATTCCCTTGCATTCTACAGACGTTGCAAATGCCAAGTGCCATCTCATTGGTGAATGAAGTTTCACAACTGGAAAGGTTGCACTATATATGGTGCTGCTTGACATTGTAACTAGAATTAGGGTTTCTACAAAACCTCTGCAGGATGGTCTTGAGTTTAGGTCCTAATATTTCTCCGCCTTCTCACATCTCTTGAGGTAAGTTCACATTTCTTTCATCTCTGATGCCAGGGAATATTAGAAAGAGAATATACACATGCAGTTCGCAGGAACACAATGGTGAGCTGGTGGGGTTTAAGAGTTGGAACCCATTGCACAGACTTGGGCAGTTTCAAAACAAAAAACGCTTGAGGATCAGGGCTACACTGACCCATTGTAGTTCATCTCCTCGTGAAATCAAGCAACCAGTTACCCTAAAACCTCATGGGCGTCTTCGGTTGCATGAAAGAGGTTTGCCGGACATGGGGATTCGAGACAAAATTGATCCAGGATAGTAACAAAGTGGGGTTGAGGGTATTCTGTAAACAGAGAAGGTGTTAAGAAAAGGAGTTCTTAAAACTCACCAGAACAGACTCGCCAGCCTCCAAGCACTTGATGGCCTCACGCTGGAAAGGATCGAGAGTGAACGGGTACTCCTTGGCAGGCTTGGAAGGAGCGTTGGGAATAACTCTCACAGGAGCTTCATACCCTTCCGGAAACGAAACCTCATGGAGACATGTGATGTTACCGCTAAGTGCTCCTGTGAGCTGCGGCTCAGCAAGATCTTGCGATCCAACAACTTCTTTGCCTTCTTCATCAGTAGTAACAGGAACTACTACTCGCTCTGCTTCTTCTTCCATCTTCCTCATCGTCACCACCGCTGGTCCCAGCTGCTCCTCAGCCTTCCTCTTAGCCATCGCTAATTCTCGATCGAGGAACATACCATCAGCAAAACAACAATTTGTCTGGGCTTCGGACAAGCAAGGTAGAAAAAGTATGGCAAATTTAGGGTTGGGGTTCAGTGGGAAATTTAGGGTTAGGGTTCAGTGGTGTAGCACCTGGGCAGAGACTAACTGTAAAGCCCTAAAACAAGGGGGTGTGTCAAACTGTGGCCCTTGCCATTTACATTAAAAAATATATCTTATGGCAAAAGCCTTGGGCTCCGATATGTTGCACATTGCCATGACAATCAAATAGTGGAAAGGGAAAAAATAATTGGTTTTGTGAAAATTAAGTTCCATTTGAATCAAAATATTGAATGACATTTCATGCAACTTGAATTGAATTCAATTTTTTTTAATTTAATCAAACAACCCTTGCTCAAGGGGAAGGTTCAAAACTAAGCAAAGTCCTTCCCCCTTCATCCTCTTTTCAATTCTGTATATTTTTCCCATATGGTTCTCAATAGCATCATTATTTATGTCAAATCTTTCACTTCCATGTAAATAGTGTAGGGGAAAAGGGTATGAAGCATGTATGAATAAGATATCCATGTTTAAACAATATAAACTTATGGAGAAACAAATTTTATACAATTAGTATTATCAAATCCTAGTTTTAAAAGTTATGTAACATTAAATAAATAGGTTTGAAAGAGGTAGGTTATCAAATTATTTTAATATACATAACATGGACATGAAAAGGCAAATGTTAATTTGTCTTTTCACATCCATGTATTTGGGTAGGAGAAAAGAATGAGGTAGTTAGACTTGGAAGAGGTAGGCATGAATGACAAAAATTTATAGACAAACAATAATATTTGTATTATATAAACTAGTTGGGATGTCCATGATTCCCACAAATGTTTTGATAGGAAAAAAAAAAAAAAAAAAAACATCATCATCATCATGTGCACACATAATGATTCTTGATATCTAATCAAGTTTATATTCACTTTGTGTCTCAAATATGGCAAAATAGGATTATGTAAAGTAATATAAAAATTTGTGACATTGTGACAAAATTTTGATGCACCTTAAAAAATTTGGACCTCCAAATTTTATTTTTATTGTTTCATTTTTTCCTATCACCATATTGACTTATTTCAATTTTTCCTAATCATTTTGAGTTATTGTTTCAATTTTTCATTGAATTTATATTTCAAATTTCATGATCACATTGAATTATTATTGGGTGGTTGCAAGTTAAAGTGGTTCATTTTTGGTAGATGCAACACTTCCAATAAACAACATTAAAATGGAAAAAAAATAAAAATAAAATTCAATGTTAAATGCAGATTATGTGATGATTAATGAATCAACAAAGTTTAGAAAAGTAAAACTCCAAATAAATACTTCTTTGACATATATATCTTAGAAGAAAAAAACATCAATCTAACAAAAAAATGATTGAAATAATGTTTTTTGAAAATAAGTCTCAAATATAATCATTCAAACGTTTAAGCTTAGGTTTTTCTTCTTTTTTTTGAAATCCATATTTATTTTCCTAATGTGTATCACATATTGAATCCTTGTAAAACAATTTGAAATGAAATGATATTGAAAAGTGAATTTGAATCTTCATGTAAATCCAAAACCATAGCTCATGATTCTACCTCAAAAGTCCATTACTATATGTGTGGTGCATATTTATTAAATTTCATCATTATGCACATATTCTTATTCAAATTGGCCATCACAATTCATTATTTTTTTTCCACATTAATGATTTTACCATACATTTATGGCATTTTAATAACATACACTTCGCAAAAATTCCAAAGACACCAAAAATGAGCCACCTTATCTTGCAATTAACCTATTGTTTCAATTCCTTATGATCATATTGAATTGTTGTTTTGATTTCTTATTGAATTGCTCAAGTTTAAATTTATTATAACATATCATATTGTTGTGTCAATTTATCATTGATTTGGTGTTTCAATTCTCATATAAAAAAGATAAACACAATTCAAAAACTTCATGACATAGATACCATAAACATGAAAAAGCCCATAACATGTGTTTTTCCATGGTGAATGGGTATTCTTTAGTTAAGTTTGAAATAGGTAGGTATGAATGGCATAAGCAAACAAACAACATTTTTTTAATTATATAGATTGAATTCAAATTTATAAGTTGAATGGAATTCAATTTCAATTGATTAGAACTGGAATGCAAATTGGTGTAATTCAAGTATTGAAATTTTACATGTACGTATGGTGTTGAAAAACAAAAACTTTGGAAAAAAACACCTTTCCATTTGTGTTTACTTGGGAATTAATATAAACTATCGCAACCCTAGCTTTGGGTTGTAAAGTTGCGGGCCAAAAGGAAGCCCAAGAGTAAGGTAAGAAGAAGCCTGGGAATCATACCACATACTCCCGAGAGTGTTTGAAAGTGTGAGGGAGTATGAGGGAGTGAACCCTCACACTCCCAAAGCAACTCCCACTTTGGGAAATGGAGTCCCGATGGACTCTCGAAATTTCAGAGAGCGATTGCAGGGGTCAAACCTCAATGTCTTGTGGCGTTCTTTATATCATTGGAAAGCTCTTGGAGCGTAGATGTCTAAAATGTGGCTCGTCCTAGCACCAAAGGTGCTCCAACTATGCACTAATCACTTTGTGTGGGTTGTGTGCAGGCCTGTGTGAGTGAGTGAAGCTTGTCAACTCTTTCTAGTCCCATCCCGGAGCTCCAACACGCCCCTCTACCCCTTAAAGTGTTGTGAACTAGGGAGCGTGCTTCGACTCCTCCTTCTTCCGTTGCTACTTGGGCTCACATTCGAGGCCTTTAAGGAGTTGGGAGTGTGTCATAAACAAAGTTTAATTTGGGACTATTATCCAAAAGGACAAATCATGAAACCTAAATATAAGTATAATTAATTTCATTTGGAAAAGTTGTTGACAACATTACCTAAATGAAAAATATAAGCAAAATGAAAATCCAAGATGTGAGGGAAATCAATTTAAATTTTTTATGTAACTTGTTATGAATTTGCATTTTTTTGGAATCCCAAACAAAAGGTTCAATAATGGGCCATAATGTAAGATCTATAGTATGTTGTTAATATAAATGTATAGTATCGTGCAATACATTTCAACACATTTTTAACCAATCATTTTCTGTGCAAGAACATTTTTAAATTCCATAATCATATAACATAAAAATTTGCACAATGCTAGTTAGCAAATGATTTCATCTCATTTTACAAACTTGAAATATTTCATTATGTATTAATACAAATAATTATAATCATTTACACATAGTTGGATCAACAAGAATTATAAAATTCATGAGTTTAAAATGGTACATTATTCACAAAACCTTATATGTTAACTTGTTTTAATTAATTTTTAAGTAGGTTTTAATTTTGCATTGGACTAGGTTGAACTTTCAATTGTGAATGATTATTGTTCAACAATTTGAGCTTTTGATGTTGCAACTATGACTTCTTTGAAAACCCATCACGAAAATGGAGATGACAATGAGGAATATAGAAAGCAATACAAATTGTTTGAAAAATACCATTGTTGAGAATTGATGAAACCATTAGAATTTTAAAAATTTCAACACATGGTAACCATGGAGTTGTAACAATTAAACTTGGGAAAGTTTGTTTGAAAACACTCATCATCACATTAAGAATGGATGCAAAACATAAAAGGAAAATAACCCATCCCATAAATGGATGGATAATTGTTGGTGTCATCAAGAAAGGGATGATGTAATTACAAATTATGCCAACAATAGCCATTTCTTTTGTCACTACAATGTTAAGACATATTGGTCCATTGTGTTATGCACAAGATGCTTGATGTGGAGATGTTTTTGTGTTGGTGTTTTACTTGATGCCATAAGTCTTTGAACAAAATTTGTGACTAACATTATTATAATATATAATATTGTTTCAACAACCATGTAAGGAATTTCTATCAAATAGTTGCAAAAGCAATTTGAATTTATGGTGGGATATTACACATGTTACAAATCAAATTCAAATATTGAAATCCTAAAATGTTGATATTCACATAGACTCATATTGTTTTAAAGTTCAACATTTTACCAACAAGTACAACAAGCTTACCCAATGGTCACGTGATAATTTTCATTCCAAGATCAACCCAATGAGAATATTGGATGTGACCATCAATTCCAAGGCTTGAACATTGGAATATTAGGATAAATAATCACACTACTTCAACCACAAGGGATATCCTGAATCAATAAAAAATCTATAAACAAAAAATAATATGTAGAATTTCAAAAATTAAATTCATAATTAACATTAAAGCACTACAATATTGACCAATTTAACCAATTTTTGGTACATTGCTTGAAATTTTCACCTTCTTCATATATTTTAATATCTTTCAATTTTCAAATTTTCACGTAATTTTGAATAAAATATTTTTAATTTTTAGATATCATCAAAAGAAGCCATAAATTGATATACATAAAAATTTTACAAAAAATGTGAAATCCATCTAATATCCAAATGGAAACTAATACTATCCAGCCATCAAGTGTTGACCCATGGTTTGGGGGTTTAAACATTGGTTTATTATCCAAATGATCAAAATATTATTTTTAAAGTCTTTTGTCAACTTAATCTTTCAATTTTGCAATTTCTTTGATTCCATCTTTTCAACACGCCATGGAACATTTCATTAAATAGTCAATTGTCCAAATCATTTGGCTAGTTTTCTTATCCATTAGGTTCAAAAAATTTAACTATAGATGCAAGTCGCATGTGTAAGAGATAATCATGCAAAAAACATGTTTAGTTGATTTTTGAATGTTTTTGCTTGTAAATCAAAATATTCATGCACAATTAATATGTATACATGTGAAAAATTATAACCATCACATGAATTATCTTGTTTTGGACTTTAAAAAAAATTGTACTTAAATTTGTTTCATCTAAATGTCATTTGTAAAAAATAGCCCTAAAACAATTTTGGAATCTTCTTTCTTTTTATTGGTACCCTAGTTATGAATGGATCCTATTAGGTACATAGTACACATTGAAAGGTTCCCATGAGATCATAAATAATCTAATGACAATTTAATTTTTTTTAAATAAATTAAATTGAAAGTGATTATATTAAACACATTTTGCAAGTTGAAATAACATGCTTATAATATTAAAAAGTTAGTTTGAATTTAAACACAAGGATTGAAAATAGTAGCACAAATTGGCCATGTTGGAATTTAATTCATCTACATGTTGACCAACAATAAATTATTTGTGTTAAACATGATAAGCCCATTCTGTTTTGTCAAATTCAATGCATATATGAATTTCATATCAAAATTTGGTAGGATTTTGTCCACAATTTTGACTTCCACCATCTCATCAACCCTATTTTGAAAAGATTTCATATAAAACATGTTCACATGTTAAAACTTTGAAAACTTCAAAACTATTTATTTGGTGTAATTTTTTTTCCAAAAGGGGAATTTATTTATTTTTTAAAAAGTCATCACAGTATTCCCACTTTTCTAAAAAAAAATTAGAATTTTTTTTGCCACATTTGGATTCTAATTTTAGTCTAGTAGCATTTACTAAACCTATCATCTCATTATTTTAAACGTTGAATTGTACAAGTTTATAACCATCTAATGCAAATCCCTTTTGGGATGTTAACCAATGATGTAACATCAAAAAATTGAAAAAGAACCATTGATCAAGACTTAACATATTGAATAACCATATTAGTTTATTGGTAAACTTTAAATTTTTGAAATATCATATTGTTATATGGACCTTTCTTATCATGATTTCATTTTGAAAAAATACAGGAATGTAATGATTAAAGACCAATGAACTTCATTTGTAGCTTTATCCATTAGTAGATTTTTCAATGAGGGTTCAACCATGCTATTAGGAGCCACAGTGCCCCCTTAAACCACTACTTTATTCTTAGAATGTTTTTAGAATGTTTTTAATACGTCTTTCAAAAAATATTAAAAATTTTAAAAGTTTTCTTAATGTTATTATGTTAACATGTATACGAAAAAAATCCCAAAATATGTCATTAAAAAATATTTTCAAATTGTGCTTTTAGTATCAACATTGCTTTTAAACTACTTTTATGCCATTTTTAAGTAATGGTTACAATAGGTTAAAAGTCCTTATTTTTCATTCATTAGATTGATTCCAAATTTTTATGATATGTACATAATGTATTCACAATAGCATTTTATTTAAAAAAAACTATTTATTATTATTATTATTATTATTATTATTTACAATCCAAAGTTCAAAAAATTAAATCATGGTTGCGACTACTTTTGGTACATGTTAGTATGACTACACCTAAGCATCACAAACTTGCCCCCTCTTTGTATGAGTGCTTTTACAACACCTTAACAATATGTTCAACATTCAATGTTGATACAATCATTGATATGATGTTAAAGTGACATTGTAATAACATGTCCTGAAATGGCATTGATATAATATTAAAACATTTAACATCTTATCAATATTAAATCAATGAAAAAAAAATGACCAACATTGGCACAACATACATTAATAAGTCATCAAATTGATGACTATATAATGAAAATTCAATGCTAATATGGTCATTGATACAATATGTTGATGGCACTATAACAATATGTATTGAGTTAACATTGGGATTGTTTTGACATAATTTACATTTTTTCAACACACATTCAAAGAATAAACTCTTATCAATGCTGAGACAACACAAATTGATTAACTATTGAATTGATGTTGTTACAACCTTCATAAAGGTGGAATTTCAATGTTGTTGCATATCATATAAAATCAACACATTAAAAATGTTAAAATAATGGTACTCATTGTCACAACATTAATACAATCCTATGAAATGCTGCAATAGCAAATGGACAAATAACGAACATTGATTCAATATAAATCAAATCTTGCGTTCAATAAGTGTTGAAACAACTAGTAGCATTGTTTTGACATTGATTCATAGCAAATCAATACAACATTGCATTTATATTGTTCCATATAAATTATATAAAATATACATGCATTATATCATTCATTCATAAGGAAGGATTATGGCCCATGACTCATTCATTCATGGTAAATTAGGCTCTGAAGCTAACGCTACCGACGCACTCCCAAGTCCCGGGTTGAACTCACTTGAGGGTCCAACTATGTGTAGTTGCGGAAAAGTGGGATTTGAGGGGCGCTCTCGACTTCCAGCACTAAAAAGGGGTAGAGGGGCATGCTAGAAGTCCCGGGATTAGACTAGGAAGATGGATTAAAAGATCAAGCACGAATCTGCATCCAAAACCAACCACAAATGGATTAGTTCACATTCGGGAACACCCTTGGGTGTTGGGACAAGCCACGAGCAACTTGGACTACTTGACTCACCACGGCCCGGACTCAGGGGAAGCCACCACCTTCCCCCATATAATATTCTCTGTAGCTCTCCACCGAGGCTACATCCAAATGGCCTTTTTTCCCAAGACTCCCAAGTTGGAGTCTCGAAACTGTCCCGGGTTGGAGTCCTGGGACTTTGGACGGCCATATCTCTTCGCCCCGAACTTGGATCGAGATGAGTCTTGGATCAAAGTTGTAGCTCTCGTCAAGAGCTTTTCAACGCCATGTTGCACTCTTTCAAGCAACATCGGGAAGAGGTCGATCCCTAACTTTTAGTGGTCGAGAGCCAAACTGACCATTTGACTCCCGGCCCTTCTTTTCCCCATAACTTGAGTTGCATATGTCCAAATGGGCAATGCGAGGCCATTTTTGACATCTACGCTTCAAGAGATTTTCATTGATATAAAGAACGCACCAAGGTGAGGAGATTTGACCCCTCAAATCGTCTTTTGAATTTTTGGGAGTCCCGGAGGACTCCAAGTCTCCACTTTTGGGAGTGGGAGTTGCATTCTCCCACTTTGCCCAAAGTGGGGTTGCAACAACTAGTTGTGGGGTGGCTGGCCGGTTGGCGCTTGCCACAAAGAGACGAATCATAATGGTTTTGTAAGCAATTGTGAAAAAAAAGAACGAGGAGGACGAGGATGAGGACAAGGAATATTTTACTTGTTTTGGTTTTTGCCAAGGGCCTGAGCATTGTGGCAATGCAGGCGGTGCCGGTCGTAGTCACTCCGGTGGCCGTGGTAGTAGGAGTCCAAGAAGTGGAGGAGCAAGTGGCAGGCGACGTGCAGCAACAAGCAGATCAAAATGGCGGGACTATTTCTACAGTTGCTGCTGCTCCTCCTCTTCCTCCTGTGGCCGCCGTCGTGGCTCCTCCTTCTCCTGATGTGTGTCCTTTGCCTCCTCTTCAGGCAGCGGTCGGTGTCATCGGTACCGTGACGTCGGGCGTCGTGCTTTTACTGCCGCGACAAATTGTGTACCCGCTAGCGCTCGCCAAGCATGAAGAAGTGGTGGCCAATAAGGAGCTCTTCTTGGACACGCTCAACAAATTCCACACCACACTTGGCACCAGACTTACATAAGTTTGTCGTAACCTGAAAACGATAGATGGAGTCGTCGTCGTCATTCAAAACCTCAATTCGCCGATTCTTTCGCGCTTTTGATACGTTCTTTTTTGTTTTAATGTTCCTTTGTGTCCAGTAATGGCCTTGGTTCCATTGTCCATTTTCTGAGTTCTTTGAGTGATCCGGAGTTTGTGCACTGGGAATTTGCAGACGAAACAGAAATCCAGGACCCCGATTTATGTTCTTAGTGTATAGCCGTTTTGGTGGCAATTGGATTGATTTTTGGTAACCTAACTTTTCCTCTCTGGGAAGGCTCTTTGGGGCCTACTGAAAGTGACGTAGTTGTAGCTCTGGATTTATCCTTTAAAACAATTGTCCAGTAATAGAGGAAGTTATCAATCTGCTGCTCTGCAATGTACATGTTATATGTCATTGCAACAAGAAGATCATAGGCAGTATAGTCTTCCAATTAACAAGACTCAATTGCTGTGAAATGTAGTTTTTTATTGGTGTCTGAGACTCTAAAGTTTATTTTGTGACATTTGTATGCTCCTCTTGGCATTGATGCCAAACTATTAGAATGGTGCAGAAAGAAGAGGAAAAAGGGAAGAGCTGCAGAGGTTCAAAGCTTCCAAGAGAGTCTCCAGGGGTAAGGGTGATTCAAGAATCTTTGATTTGTCAATGCTTTGGGATTCCAAAGTTGGTTGTATTTTTGTTTTTGATTTGATATGGTTATTTGCATCCCAATAGTTCCATGGGGTAGTTGTTTTCTTAGAGCTCAGATGTTCACCTTGGTGCCATGCACCATGATTGAGATTGAGTATTTTTCGTCTCCTAAGTGGGTTTGCATTGTTCTTTTGAATTTGTGTTTCCAATCATTCATTAGGTACAGGTGCTAATCACTATAAGGTCATTAGGCCGATAATCTTACTTATTAATGAATGAGTCATGGGCCATAATCCTTCCTTGTTTGATGAGTTGCACAATCCTTTTTAAACTCATGGGTACACATTGTCTGGAAGGCCATGGGATGGAAACACCAAAAGGCTCCAATGTTTTGGTTTTTATATCTGATGCATGGATTTTTAGATGCATGCTGTTGTGTCTTGCCATTTATCAAAATTATATATTGTTTGTTTTTTTTTTTTT
>Ga0209611_10000225_pt1 | contig 74072 bp, 41 predicted proteins | sample S1TSphgellanicum_3_FD_187693 | JGI IMG/M metagenome (GOLD analysis project Ga0209611, IMG submission 187693) | Host-associated microbial communities from peat moss isolated from Minnesota, USA - S1T2_Fc - Sphagnum magellanicum MG (SPAdes) (version 2) | ecosystem: Host-associated > Plants > Peat...
ATATAAAAACGACCACCTATAGAGGACACGAAAAATAAAATTATACAAAAAAAATCCCAAGTAACAGCCCCAAGAAAACAAGGATAGAATGTAGTTTCAAAACCAACAAATGCCCCATTGAACAGATAACATGTAAAATAAGTTCAGAATAGTGTGAAATATCATTATTTGGGTTCAAAAGCCACACTACAAAATAAAATGTTTTGTATCTCGTATTTGTTGTTTATTTTAGGTTATTGAAACTTGTTTTTCATGTTTTTAACATTATCTTAAACATCTATATTTGATGATAGATGGATTATGAATTGTTGTGTTTGATCCATGATCAAACAATGCTATTTCCATAGATATTCTAAAAGTATGTTTCTAACATATGTTTCAGGGACTATATTTTAGTGGTTTCCTATTTTATTTCTAGTTCAAGTTCTAATTTATTTTAGATAGTTTGAATGCAAAGCATATGTTATTTTTTAAGGGCACATATTATATTTCACATTGTTTCATAATACTAGAAATCTCGAAATTTGGGTTTCGGAAATGCTTATGAATTGATTACGTTTCAATTTTGGTTTCGGAAGTATTTATGAATTTATTAAGTTTTGGCCATTTTTTTATCTCTATGATTTTGATACGTTTACACAAATTTGTTATGTTTTTGAAAATTATGTGTTGGTGAATTTCTCATGCTACGTATGTTCAAGAAGATTAATATATTTGAATGTGTAGCTTCCAAAGGTTATTGTTTCTTGCTACCCAACACATGGTTAGGTTACTTATATTTTTGTGTATAGACATGAATAATATTGGAAAATTATTTTAATTTTTAGGAAATCTCAAATTTTAGGTTTAGGTTTAGGTTTCGGGTTTGCTTACGAATTTGTTAGGATTTTCCTATGTTTCAACAACTTTCTTATGTTTGTGAATTTAATATGTTTCAATGAATTTTTTATGTTTTGGAAAATTAGATTTCGTTGAATTTTTTATGTTCCAAAAAACTTATGTTTCAATGTCTTACTTCCAAGGTTTTTTGTTTCTTAATACCCAGCACATGGTCAGGCTATATTTTTATGTATAAACATTAATAATATTGGAAATTTGTTTTAGTTTCTAGGAAATTTTGGAGTTTAGGTTTTGGTTTTGGTTTCAGGACTGCTTATGAATTTGTTAGGATTTTCCTATGTTTTGACAACTTTCTTATGTTTCTATCAATTTAATAGTGAATTCTTATGTTTTGGAAAATTAGGTTTCATTGAATTTCCTATGTTTCGAAAAACATATGTTTCAGAGAACTTATGTTGCAATATCTTACTTCTGAGGTGTCCATAAGGCCAAAATGCATTATATTTAATGCTAGTGATGGCCAAAAATTAACTTTCACAAATATTAAAAAGACCTTAATCTATCAAGCACATGTCCCCATATATTTTTTATGAACATTTATGACGACATTTACAACTCATTTGATAGGGGGTGGGGGTGAATGAGTGTGGGAATGTAACAACTAACCTTTGTCTCATTTGCCACTTTCATGTTGTTGTTGTCATGTTGTTACTTTCTAGTTTTGAATTGTGCTTTTGATGGAGTTTGATTAGCTTCCAACTGGAAAAACATGGGATTTGTTGTTGAGAATGTATTTGGATTTGAATACAGAGCATTTGTAAGGGATTCAATGCACAATGCAACATTTGCATCTTGGAGTTTTTAGACATGTGGATTTGATATGGACTATCAATTTCAGATTTGGTGCGCACAAAGTGGAAATAATATACATCCTTTCAAACTAAGTGTAAGACTTTATTAATGGAGAGGAACAACACAACCACACAAATTGTAGGTTTAAATGTTAACAACTATGAAAAAATGAAAGAGGGAAACTACACATTCCATGTTGGGATAGTTATTTGGAATGCCCCAAGTTTCAAATATTGAACACAAATCAACCTTCTTTGTTTTGGAGTCGCTTATTCTTTTTCAATCCCACTTTCTTACACAACATATATTAGATTTCACCACAGTTTGAGTTTTTTTGAATTGTGGATTTACAAATATAATTGTAGTTTTGGCTTGGAAGATAGTTTGTTGCCACTAACAAAGGTCATGAGTTTTAAAAAGAAGCCTCTTGATAAGAGAGGTAAAGTAATTTGGAAAAGAAAATAAAAAACTCACGTTATGATCGTAATGGAAGGTCCCAAAAGAAAGGCTGCCAATGTGGTTTTATTGTCAAAACATTTAATCTTTTCCCTTTAGTTTTAGAGATATGTTATTACAAGAAAAGGCAAATCAATGCGACATGAGGTCTTTACCATGGGAACATCCTCCAGGTGAACAAAGCTACATTTGCTGCACATGTTTTTATAGCTTTAAAAAACTTTGGACTTGACAATTTGCAATTGGGGCTTTCTATTTCACAAGTGATGGCAAAGCATTGTAGAATTGTGTAGGAACTTGTAGAAACCAGCGAGAACCTAACCAAGGGACCTTTCTATGTGAACAAAATGTACGAAACACAGCTCAAAAGTTAGCAAAGGAAACATATAAAAAACATGAGAATGATGTCGAAAGTGTTTGCATGTGGACTTGAAAAAACCCAAATGTTTTGTTTATTATCAAAAGACTAGGTTAAAAGTTGGTGGAGAGCTATCGAAAAATAATATCCCATTCATAATCAAAATTCAGACTGCTTTGTAGACAATGATGATGCAACAAGATGGTCATCCGAATGCGATTATAATCAATGCAACCTTTGGAACAAATGAAAACAAGGTAAATTATTTCATTATAACTTAAGTTGCAAAGCCTAGGAAACTTCTAAAACATAATGAACACATATCGTTATTTGTTGACACATGCTGAAAATTACTTATGTGAATAATAATTTCCACTGTACACATTGATGGTGTTTGACGAATGAAGGAATGGCTGTCTAGTTAACGCACCCCCAAACTTTCATGAGTTTAAATGTGAAAACAACAGAAGGATAAGGAGTTGGGGCACACTTTTTGGCTCATAGCATTTTGTGAGTAGAGGGGTGTATTGGAACTCTGGGATGGGGATTAGGAAGAACGACAAGCAATTCAATTACTCACATGGATTTGCACAAACCAAACAACAGATTGGTTAGTGCATAGTTGAAACACTTTTGGTGCATGGACAAGCCACAAACAAACACGGACTCACAAAACTCATCACGGCCCGGACTTGGGGGAAGCCACCACCTTCCCCCTTATAATATACTCTATGCCTGGCCACGGGACCAACACTCAAATGTCTCCCACTTGATAATTTGACTCATGGCCTTTCTTTTGGCCATAACTTGTGTTTTAATTAGCTGAATGGGTCATGCGAGCCCATTTTAGACATCTATGTTCCAAGAACTTTACAATGATATAAGAAATTTCTCAATCTAATAAGTTTTGGCCTTTGCAATTGCTCCTGAAGATTCGGGAGTTCTTTGGGATTCCAACTCCCAAAGTGGGAGTTCATTTGGGAGTGTGGGGGTTTATTCCCTTGCACTCTCTTACATTTTCAAAAGCATGAAATGTGACTCCTAGGCTCACACCTTTGCAAGCCCTTGCCTTGGTCACATTTGTTGCATACATAATCACATTTCAAAATAAGTAAAACAATTTATTTAAATGGATGGATGCTATCAATTGAAAGATGCAAGGATCAAAACTAGATTGGAAATTAAATGCTTTCATCGTTGATGATGTTGATGCAGAATCAATAATCTAAAGTAACATTTTAATTCTTTTATCATCCCATATAGCCTGGGTGCACAATATTTGATTAAAATTTATGTTTTAGAGGGAAAGTTTTTTATGTTTCAAATGACTTGGATGTGGATATGTTTCAAGACAAAATCACATCATGTTCCGAAGATTGATTCATTTTGTGGTCCCTAACTCTAAGTTTCTTCAGTGGTTTATGTTTCAAGTGGGTTTTAATGGTCGGACTACATTTCAATGGTTTATGTTTCGAGTGCATTTCTTGGTCAAATTAAGTTTCAATGATTTATGTTTTGAGTGAGGTTCAATGGTCGAACTAGGTTCTATGATTTATGTTTTGTGTGAGTTTTAGTGCATTATATCATGCATTTCAAGCCAAAACTTGGGTGGACTTATAATGGTGTGCACATAATGAGCTTTGTGAACTAAATGCAATCTATTATGAAATGATTGGCTATGTTTCAGATATCATTATATCATGTTTTTATTTTGATTACAGGAAGTATGGCCAAACACAAAGATATTTTTGTGCCTTTGGCATGTAAGAAAAGCTTGGCAAAAGTAAATGTGCATTAAAATCAAGGATGTGATAGTCTAAGTAAAGGTCTTAAATAATATGGGGCATATCATGCATGATACAATGCATCCTGATGGCAAAACTCCTCTAAAGTTCATAAAGGAATTGCTAAAGCTTATGGAAATGATTCTAAATGCTCAAGCATTTTGCTCGTATTATTTCAAAGTGGGTGCCAAAATGCAAAATGTGGGTGATGGGGAATCGGAATCTACCATACAACGACCAAGATACTAATGATGCCATTGAAAGCTACCATGCAAACCTAAAAGCAACATTAAGAGCTACAAAATCACAATTCTGTGGAAGATGGGTGGATTGGTGTGTGAGGCGACTTTCTGTCCCTCTACTCCCGATTCTATGAGGTGACTAAACTTGAAAATACATACGCTATAGATGAAGGAAAAAAAATATAAGTGTATTTCTAAATGTTAAGTTGCGTTTGTAATTGAAACCAGATAGCTTACTTCCTGTGCATGATTTATGATTTAGAATTGATAGATTTATTTTCCAAGCTCGAACTTTAAATCCTAAAATTTTATGTTAAATTGTCACCCATGCAAACCAACTTTAAGGATTCAACACCAAGTTCAACTTAGTTGTTGACCACCAGTCACTTAAAATATTATTCCATCGCATATGTTGTCCAAATCAAGCTTGTCTTAGCTCATTAAAAAACTAACTAAAAAGTGCATCTGCCTATCAAATTGTAAGCTTTACACCCAAATTAATAAGAAGTTATGCTACTAAACTTGAAAGGGTTTTACAAAGGCAAAAAATTCAACTTGGCTATAGACCACCAGTCACTTAAAATGTTACTCCTATCACATATGTTGTCCAAATCAAACTTACCTCAACTCATTAGAAAGCTAACACAAGGTGCATCTGCCTACCAAATTGCAGGCTTTGCATCTAAATTAATAAAAAGTTGTGCTACCAAACCTAAGAGGGTTTGTGAATTTTTTTTAAAAATTTCAAGCTCCCAACATTATCTTACTCAAATTTATTTTTTCAAAATACCCCAAACATCCAACACACTTTCTTTCTTTCCACCATCTATTAAGATTCATCATCCTTCTCCTCGCTTTCCCCAAGAAAAAACAACCTAAGAAAAAGAATTCCCATAAACTCTTTTTCCCCAAGCTTTTCAAGACCCTTCCTTAAACTTGTTATCTTGTCCAATGGAAGTTGAGGAAATCCTTCCCTCCAATCCATGGCCTCTTCATCCTTCAAGAACCAATGAGAATTGAGAATGATTTGCCTTCCAATGGATTTTAGGATGATAATTATTATGCCCAATGAGACCCTAAGAAGGTTCCATCCTCTAATCAAATAGGATGATAATCCTCATGGCCAATGGAATTGGAAGATTCATCCATTTCCTTATCTTGGATATTTTGATGAGGTTTTTGAGCTTAATCCTTATCCATTTCGTCCGTTTGACTTTCACATTTTATTTCTTCATCTTAATTATTTCAAGTAACTAACTACTAGGATAATTTATCGATAGTAATAAGTAAACATCTTTGAATTCCTACTTGACTAAATCAACTCAATGGTAGTAGCAACATTCCCATGTACCATTTATTCTTTTGATATCCCTTAATTATTCTTTACCATATACTAATTAATGGTGTAATACATAGTAAATTAAAATTAAAATTCCCATCACATGAACCCCCATGTACTTTTAGATCCATTGTCAAAATTAGGGTTTGACGAATCCATTAGAACTAGGATGTCTGAGTTTTCATGAGGTTCCATCGCCATTGCCACACATTACGCCTACCCATGTTAAATAAAAGGCATTAACCCCCTTTAAATGCGAGTATCAAATTGTTTCGACTACCTTTTTGGTTTTTATTGATGCAGGTGAAAATTTAGTCATGGTGGATGATGTTGTTACGCCTTCAAATCATCTAGTTGCACCAATAAAAGAGGAAGAGCTTAAAGAAACACCATTTGATGTGAATGTCTCCCAATGGTTGCACAACGAAGAACCATTCCAAAGAATGGTGCGCACTCGAATTGATCGTTCGACATGGGATCGTTGATCGTCTCCTAACCCACATGTTTTAATAATCTACTTAGAGTTTATTCTTGCTCATGGAGCTACACCAGAAAGGTTTAAAGAGTGTCAATGTGAAAATGACGATGTTCGTCTTCATTGTTAAACTTGGGTTCCTAGCGATGGCCATTATCACTGGCTGTGAGGCCCAATCAACCCCCTTTTCATGGAGCATTGAGCCAAATACCTCACTCATACCATCCGTTGCATTTTGGATTTTCAGCAATTATGATTTATCCCCTCTAAGTTGTTTACTAAATTATAATTCACTTGAAGCTACTTGGGTGGAAATGCTAGGATTTAAATTTGATTTCGATTATATTTAGGGACCTGATAGAAGTGAAGATTGAGTAAGGGTGAACTAGGACTACATCATAGAAATCTTACAAGCATATCATTAGTGCGTAAAAATTATTCTAGAAAACTAATTCAATATTATCATGGTGAAATGTTAGTGTTAACCATGGGCTTAAAGATTGTTTTATCTCTATTAGACCTTCCATTGACACCTCTTCAACTATTTCATGAATATCAACATCCTTGTTACTCACTAAATACTAAAACAAAAGCAATGTTTTGATGAGCACCACGAATTGGTGTTTGTTTTCACCCCCAACCCTTTAAAAATCCTTTAATTATGTAATTGAGGTCCTAAAACTATGGTTATTAGCTTTTTGTTGAAGAAAAGAACTAACCAAACACCTTATTCACCAATATTGTATTTCAAAAAAAAAAACAACCCCCCCACGTAACCATGTGCATTCACCATCCCTTATTCTAACATCAAGTTGTTAAAAACCCCTAATAACCTTACCACACTTGAATATCCTTAATGCAACTCTTAAAAATTGAGACTATCATACACGGTTGTGTCGATATGGCACACATGGTGCATCCACTAGCTATTGGGAAATGTTTTGTTGCATTATTGGTATGAAAGTTTAAGAAAGAATAGAAGGTTTGTCCCAAACAAAAAATAAGAATGACTTGGTGTTAACATCGTTATTCTTATAAAAGACATCCTAAACAATTGTGTGATTTTTATAGAAGACGATGGTGGAAATGCAATTATTACTTCTTTGAAACATGAAGATGTGAATTACAAAGTATACAACCTAGAATCTAGTGGGCCTCCTGTGAATGTTTCTAGTTACAAAAGGGAAACATATGTAAAACATCAAATTAAAGTATTAATGTTCTTTTGCCCTAATCTATCAGAAGGAACAATTGCACATTACTCCGACTCACTAATTGGAACTTTGAACGGTGGGTTGAATAACATGTTTAGTCCTTGCCCAACTTTCACGCCTTATTCACAACAAACACCAAAAACAACTCCAATTCCCCAAAGGACCGAAAACCCTATGAAGAATATTTGTGATCTCATCTTCAAATAAATTTCAGACGCTACTAAGAATAATATGTTCATGCAACATTTATTGGTTGATTTGAAGCAAATAGCTAAAAGGCAAAAAACAATATTGGCAAAATTATAAAGTGGCCTTGTGCACCTGATATAAGCAATGAAGTTCCAACAATTGAACGATGGTCACGAGATGTGCTTAAAATGCCTATGCAATTTCGTCAGCCATAGTGATGCAATTCAAACAAATAAATCTAAAAAGAAATTAAACTTAGACTTTGTGACTTGAAATTCAAATGGTTCACGACTCAACATGTTTCAGATTCTTTTGCAAATGAGGAATTATGTTTCTAAACAAGTTTTTTCCTAGCTACTACTAGAACTAAGTTTCATGTTTTTACAATTCAACCCGCATGTTTCAAAAAAAATAAACACATTTTGTAGGTTCACATTTGTCTTTTATGGATGGTAATGTCATTCCAAGATGTTTCTAGCTTTGTGTTTTTAAGTGTGTTTTTCTAAGTTTTTTAGCCCATGTTTTTAAATTTATGTTTCTATAAATCATGCTCCTAACATGATCTTTTCAACATTTTGTCTCTTGTGTTGGGCATATCTATGTTGCAACCATTATGAACTCTACAAGGTCGCGTTTTCTAACTTCACAACGAGTTCTTAAATTTAGAAGTCCATGTTTCGAATGATCATGTGTTCCTTTATAAATTCCTTTTCCTTTCATCTTCTATGTTTCTATCATGTTTCGTTGTTTCTTAATAATAGGTTTAATTTCAATAAGTATGTTTCTAAGATATTTTCCAAGCCTATTGTCCACAATATATTATTCCATCAATTGTAAGTGATGCTTTTGCAATATTGCAAACAAATAATGTCATGTTTAAAAACGTGGTGATTGAATACTAATGTTATTTATTATCAAACATTTAATAGAGTTTCGATAATCTCTAAGTTTTCAAGTTTCTATCATGTTTTGTAGGAGATTTTCAAAACCCTTGATCCACAACACAATGTGTCGTGCATTCCCAACATTATGGTAAGTTTCTAAATTTATGTTTCGCAAGATGCCTCTCAAACCCAAGGTCCATAGTAAGGACTTGTTAGTTCCAAAAGGTTGTGGTTTAAAACTATTGTACATAAGCATGATCCCATTATGGTTTTGGAGAGCAATGTTTCAATTTCTTCTTCTTTTTTGTCATGTTTGGAAGGTTTGGTATTTTGGTAGTTTTGAAAAATATGTTTCTTCATGTTTTTGTCATGTTTCTTACATGTTCCATACGGGTTTGTTACAAGCTTCTTACTTGTTTTTGTTCGTGTTTATTTCATGTTTCTGTCATGTTTCTCACATGTTCATTTTCTAGCTTTGTATAACAAGTTTTTACAATATTTTCTTTCATGTTTCCAATGTTCCATGTTGTTACCATGTTTCAGAGGTTTCAAAACATGTTTATTCAATTATTTTTTCATATTCTAGGGGTATGTTTTAGATGACATTTTGAATGAATACAATAAAGTTGTTGATGTAATTGAGTTACAATACTTCACCTAATGCAATTGGATGTTTGAAGGTAATTTGAAATTAACCCTCAAATTGTCGAAGAACACCAAACTGCCGTTAGAGGAACATTACAATATGATAACAAAACGTTCAACAAAAACATGTTTGAAATAATGGTCAACTGATAATAAGAGGATGCTTGAAGGAAATGTATGGAAAGACCACGTCATCTCCTTCAAACATCCACCTACCTTTTGTCAATCATTGTAGAGTCTTTCCAATATAGTCTATTAGCACCAAAAACATAATAAATGTATCTGAAAATTACCATTCAACTTGATAATCAAAACTTGTGTATAGAAATAAAAAACATGGGTTAAACCTTGAAGCAAACATGATGTGAAAACTACAATGTTGTTAACATGTTTTAAAGGTTTCAAAATATGTTTACTAGATTAATTTCTCATATTAAATGAGCATGTTCTAGATGATTTTTGAATTGATACATCATATTTACTAATGTAACCAAGATGTAAAACGTCACCCAATGGTCTGAGATGTTTGAGGTAAGTTGATGTCAACCCTCAAATTCTCCAAGATCACCCAAATGCTAAGGGAAGAATCTTACAATAGAATAACAAAGTTTCATTCACCAAAAACATATCTAAAATAATGGTCAACAAGTAGCAGTTGGATGTTTGAGGGCAATGTATCGGATAGACCATAACATTTATTTCAAACATCCACCTATCTTTCATCAATCACTATAGAGTCTTTCCGATAGAAAACAAAAAACATAACAAGTTCATGTACAATTTTTTTTTTAACAACATGGGTTAAAACTTGAAGCAAATGGTATTTGAAAATTACCATTCAGCTAAATAGTCGAAACATGTTTACAAAAATGGAAAACATGGATAGTACCATTCATTAGATAATATAAACATGTGTACAAAAATTTAATACCTACAAAGGTGTTGAAACATGTAATTGGAACATGTTTCTAATGTGGTTTATCATGTTTTGAGAGGTGCATTCCATTGAATCACCTTGTTTAACTAGAAACAAAAATGAAACCCATATTTCCCTTACTTAGGAATGTTATGGGTTACCTTTTTACAAGATTACTCCCAATGCTCTTAGAAGGTAATATGGACAACTCCAAAACATAATTTAAAAACACCTAAGAGTTGTGGGGAAAACACTACAAGGTATTATCCATTTTCAAGAAAAAAATGGATTGTTGCAAAAAAAAAAGTTTAAAGAAATTAAAAAATGGGAAACCCAAACAACAACAAACACTACTACAAAATGTGGATGTAGTTCATTAGTCCCCATTCACTAAACCAATGAATTCACTACTTTTTCAATGGTCCCCATTCACTGCAACCAGTGAATTCATTCAAAATCCAGTGAAATCATTTGGCGTACATGGACACCTTTTGTTATAATGAAAGGAAATGATCAAAGTAGATAATAAAAAGACAATAAACAATAAGACAATGCAAATCCAACAATGCGGGAAATGAACATGATACAAGTGGATTGTTGCAAATAAATGTTTATAAAAACAAGAAAAAATAGAAACCCAAACAACAAACAAGAAATAAACAAGTAGAGAAGAATAAAACAATGATAAACAACAAAACAATGTAAACCCAAACAAACATTGGAAATGAGAACACAATAGAAGTAATAAACATGTTTTCTTTGAGAGTAAATATTCAATGTACAACTTTTCAACCTCTGACACAACATGTGTTAATCGCCAGAAATAATATAAAAACAAATATCCATTTGCAAGCATCAAGAAGCCTCAATAGGGTTAAATAAGACATGCTATTGGTTCCTAAGATTGTTCATGCACAACATTGTTGTGCTTTGAATGGAAAAATGAAAATGAAGAAAGCTGTGGATAATAACTTGATGAACGATCTAGTGTGGGTGAAAAGACAAAGCTTCCTTAGCACTGCCATGAGCTCTTTTTGTTATCAAAACCCTAATTAAATGTCTAGCAATGGAGCGTTAATGAAAATGTCAGAGTTTGACCCAAAAAAATGGTGATGATGCGAAGTTGAAAAACTATTTAAAACATCATGGATGGGTCATGGGGCATGGATGGGGATCGCATGGGGGAACATGGAAGATGGGTGGATGGGGTTGAAACATAGCTCCCAAAACGTTACATGTTTTAGTGGGATATGTTTCAGGGGTTTGAGCTGCCCGAACATCAAAACGCATGTTGAATCATGCCATTGAAACTTAACATGTTTCGATGGGTGATAGGTTTCAAGGTTTTTGTTTCGAGGTTCATGTTTTGTGGGTTACAGTTTCTAACTAGCCAAAACAAGGGCCAAGCCACCATCAAAACATGACATGTTTTTGTGCTAGTTTGTTCTAGGGCCCTCACTACATGTGCGTGGAAACTTGCGTTGGTCCACCTCCAAGCGAGCGACACATTTATGACTTGTCAATAAAATAACTTCGAAGTATCATTTAAGGAATTTGTTTTTTGAAATCTCATAATGTTTTCCAAATCTTCAAGCTCAACATTTTCCTAACATTACTTAACATCCCTTCTATGGGTTTTGGCATTGCCAACAATCTCTAGTGTCTTCCTAGCACTCACATCACTCAAAAGAAGTCTCCAACATTACTCAACATCCCTTGACATTCTCTTGATGCCCCCATTGTCCCCAAAAACAATCTTAAATTTTTTTGACCATTTTAGCACCTTGTTATTCTCCAACATTATTTCCAAATCCTTTTTCACCCAAGAATAATAATAAATAAATAATAAACATCCTAGCATCCCTAACATCTTTCCAATGCTACCCATGTCCCCCACCATCACATTGTAAAAGCACTTTACAAAACTCTTTCATTATCATTTTAATTTTTTAAATTGAAAAGTTTTTGCATAACACAAATTTTTTTTGGGAAGACCTTAACAACTTTGTTCAACCAAAAAAACAACAAAAGGTTATTGAGCTTCAAAGACATTATTATTGCATAACACAAGTATTGAACCAATTGGGTGATGGTTTCAAATGTCAAGTTGTGATAAAAGCAAACGAAACAAATGAAAACATGGTCACGTTCCAAAATGAAATAGTAGTTGTTGAAAGCAAAAGTTGTTCAATTATGGTTAATTATTTTTTTATGTGCCTACCTTGGCTTTGTATTTTTGGGTGATAATATATGGTTTTTCATTTCTAATGATGTTTCACCTAGATTCAACTTACCCTTACAATTATTTTTAGTTTTTTAGTTTTTTACAAAAACCTTTTTCGTCCTAAAGAAGAGATTAGGGGTTTGGGGGGGTTGTGGATGGTAAATAATCACCTAACAAATAGCAAATGATGCCATGGAATGACAACTTTGACTAATTTGATGATGACTAAACACATGAGAAAAAAAATATCATGGTTCTTTTAAGTTGTGGATGGCACATACATCACCAAGGAAAAAAATTGAGGCCATGAAATGATGTTTGCTGATAAATAAAAATTGCAAAATGCTTCCATGTAATTTGACCTAACCAAAAGCAGTCATTGAAGTAGCAATCAAACCTCATTAGATGGGGTTTATAGCAAGCTACAATCAAACCTTTAACTAGATGTAATCATCTAAGGTGCAATTAAACCTTTCATAACTTGATGCATTCCTTCAAGCTACAATTAGACCTAATTAAATACAAACATAATTCAAGTTGTAATTAATTAGACCTAGCCAAATGGGGCCTTTCATCATGCAAAATTACACCTAATTAAATGTTGGGCCTTAAAGTGACATTTAGACCTTCAAGAATTCCAATCAAACCAAATTAGATATGTCATGAATTTGAAATTACAATCTAAACTAACCAAATGTTGGGCCTTCAAGTTACAATCAAACCTTCAAGAATTCCAATCAAACCAAATTGGATGCCATGATATTCAAATTGCAATATGACCTAACTAAATGCTAGGCCTTAAAGTTACAATTAAACCTTCAAGAATTCCAATCAAACCAAATTGCATGCCATCATTCAAGCTGTAAGTTGTTGACCTAACCAAAAACAATCATTGAAACAATATTCAAACTTCATTAGATGTTCATGTATGGAGCAAGCTACTAGATGCAGTCATCCAAGTTGATAGCTAGATATACATTATGAACTCACCTTGTAGATTATCCATGATGTGAGTTGCTGCAATCCAATGATCAGCTCTTTCTCTTCCTTTGTCATCCTCACAAGGTTTTTTGATGCTTGAAAGTGCCCACCAATCTGTGTGCATATCTTCCCCACAACCTTTCAACATGCATTTTGATGAACTAGAAAAATGAGAAATGGCACACCAAATGTGGTGTGCATGTTTATAATAAACCATTTTGCAATCCCAAGTTGGTTCAAACCCTTAATGACAAAATGGGCAATGTGAGATTGATACATTGGTACAAAATCATTAGTAGCCAAAAAATCAAAATGCAATCGTGATGGATTTAAAGATGGGCATTGATGCCTTCTCTTCATGGACTGAACCTAAACACAAAATGTAGACTTGGGGCATTTCCATGTTTCCAACCTCTCTAACGCCTTAAGTCATGTTTTTTTTGCCAAATCGTACTTGGGTCAAAGTATGGTTGGGGTACCAAAAATGATTGTTTCATTTTGTATCCAATTTAGACCCCTTCACTTAAAACATGTTATAACTTAATAGCACATTCATATTCAAAGTTTGATTTTCTTCATGGATAGATACATTTACTAAGGTACTATTTGATGCATAACATGTCAAATTTGAACAAATTTCAAGATTCCTACCAAGTTTTGGAAAAAATCCAAAATTGTTTTTGAGAAAAAAAAAGTTTAAGGATTCATTTGAAGAATGTTAAATTTATTTATTTTAGCCCAAGATTCTTACCACAAACATCTTGGGTACTAATGTACATAAAATGTATGGGTGTGACAAAAACCAAGTGCCCTATGGTAATGTAAAAAAATGAAAAAAATGAAAAATTTGAGAACTTTGGCCCATTGATAGAACATGGCCCACATTGGATTTATTTTACTATTTTTACTTTCATAATTGAAAAAAAAAACATTTTAGATGCCTATATAAAATTTGGAACAAAATAATTTCATTTGACATGAGAAAAAAAAGGGAAATCTAAAACAATTCATAGTAAAAGTGAAAAAATAGGTGAATTTAAGTCCTTAGGAATAAGTCCTTAATGTTCCTAAGGGGGTACCCAAATTGTGCTTTGACCCATTTCACCATTTAATTTAATTTTGTTCAGATTCCTCTTTTTGCATCAAAACTTTGAAGGCTACAAAAAACATGTTTGAAATTTTTGTTACAACAACTCTAATTTTACAAAAGCTAATGGGAGAGATTTAGCCCCACTTGCCTCTTTAAAAATATTTTGAAAGCACATGTCATGAATTTTTAGGTTATGTGTGTTAAGTGCCAAATGTAACTTTTGAAATTTTGTTTTTGCATTTTTTAAATGATGCATGTGATATTCAATTTGGCTTGTCAAGCTCCTTCTAAGATTGATCATTTGCCTTTTGAAGTGAAAATACATCTTCAAAGGCCAAAATCTTTTTCTCCAACCTTAAAATGGATTCCTACCATCATTTGATACATTGAACGTCTATGTAGTTTGTTGTATGGACAACTTGTAACTAGCTTGGTGGTTGTGGCATGGCCAAGTCACCTAACAAATCTTCATCCTCCTCTTCCTTCAAATTGGTATAAGAGTTGACAACTATTAGATCACTTGCCACTTTACTCTGCATCAAGAAATTGGCGTCTTGAAGCTAGTCCCAAATCGTCCATTCTACAAACACACACCAATTCACTGGCTTTCCCTTCCTCTCATAAACAATGTATTTTGCTTTGGCCTTATTATTCATGCAATTACAAGGAACTTGAGTTCTTTGGTGCAATATCATCCACAATGTTTATGCTCTAGTGATGAACTCCTCATTGTTTGTGTGACAATATCTATAACAATTTCTATTAATGGCCTTCCCAAAAAGCTCTTCCACTTCCTCCTCCTCTAGGTCCTTACCTATTTCTAGAAACTTGGATTTGGCCCCTTGTTACACAAATCGTATTTCTCAACGAAATCTTTCTTAATAATGAAGTTTTTTTCATCAAAGATGATGTTTGGTGTTGTTGCATACACTGGAACTACCCAAAGATGTTACGTTGCCTTTTGTTTTGATATTTTTACCTAAAAAGCCTTCTGCATTCACTAGGAGAAAAACCCCGTTTTTCAACTATGTTTTCAACTGACATTTATATTTGAAAACATAAGTTTCAGTTGCAAAATGTTTTTTGCAACTCAAAAATGACATTGTCAACTAATTTCCAAAATAGTTGACAATGTTGAGTCAACTTCACAACACAGTTGAAAACAATATACCCTTGTCAATTTGTGGGTTAATATTGAAGTGACAACATTTTAGTTGAAAATGACGTACATTTTAATCGGTGCAACATTTTAACTATAAAGTGTTGATTGAACCTAATTAATTCCATGTTGTAAATCAATGGATGAATTTCATCCACCTACATGTCATGTCATTGGGGTGTGGAATTGGAATTATGACTATTTTCCAACTATATTATAACTAATGTAGCATTAGCATGTGTCATGTCATTGAGGAAGGGTACGGAATTTTATAATTTTGATTATTATTCAATTATATTATAAGCAATGGAACTTTGACACGTGTCACATGGGCATTTGTGGTCCACCATCAAGCTAAATTATTTAATGTGTGCCATGTGTATGGTTTCAAAATCTTGAAATTATTGATTTATTGAAAATGCCAACATATGATATTGTACCATGTGGACACTTATGTTACACATTTGCATGACACATGGCATTTTGTTGTTTGTAGGTCATCCAACATATGTGAAATCAAACTAAAGTAAAGATATCAGTTACAAGGTAATTGAAAGCAAATTGAAAATATGTTGAAAATAAGTCAAATTTTATGTAAATTATTTGAAATGTGGTTGAAATTACAAGTCTACAAATTATAGTCATAATTGTAAGACTACTAAAATTAGATTGTGGGGATAATACACTTAACTAAAATTAACTTTAAAAAAAAACCATAATAAAAACATAGTTTACTTATACATTATCAACTAAAAATGCAAAACCTATTATAATTTGAAAATTATGCAAAGAAACATTGTTCCCACGTAGGAAATCGTCCCATTTACATCTTGTAGATGCTAATGTTATTAATCAAACATTTATTGGAACAATGAAATGACTATTTTATAATGTGGTTATCTTATGTTTATGCATTAATGGTGTGAATTTGTTGTTGGCATGCTTAATTGGATTGTTGCCTTGTTGGACCACACCTTTTGACTTGTTCATAGTTACACCCTACATTTTTGAATTTAAAAAAATGAAAGTTGTTAGAAATGAGAAAACTTAATAAGAATCTAAGTTAAAATGCATTAAAAAAAGATTGTGCATTAATTGCACACATTAAAAATCAATAAAAACATCATCATTTACTACTCAATACTAAGGAAGTTTGACAAAGAAAAAAACATTTTGAGATATGGAAAATTTATAAGTAAATAATGAATAGAAATAACACACATCATGGGTTTACCTTATACTTAGTTGGCAAACATAGTTGAAACCTAATTGAAAATATAGTTGAACCCAATCAAAATATATGAAAACTTATATAGTTGAAACTTAGTTGAAAGCAGTTCACTAGAACAAACATAATTAAAACCTTACTTACATTGATGATTGAAAAGATTCGTAAGTTGACTTCTCATTGCCCAAGTGTTTGTTTTGGAACTAGAAAAGAAGAAAAACCAATGAGAGTTGAACAAAAAAACTTCATATTTACAAATCATGTTTTTCTTTTTCTTCTATTTGGACCCCTCTTACTTTCAAAGCTCATAACTTTCTCATTTCTAAATCATTTAAAATGATTTTAAGTGTTATAAGAGTGCCACCTTATGTTCTACCAACAATGTTGGAACTATAATAACAATACAACAACATAAAAGGAAGTTTTTGGGTGTTGAAAAACTAGTTGTGGTTTGTTGTTTTGAGTTTTTGATCCCCCCTACTTTGAGGGGCCATAATTTAATCGTTTTTGATGATTTTTAGTGCCTTAGATGCACCAAGAAGGGGGGTTCAACATATGCTAGGACACTAGAAACAAAAGAACCCTCCCCTTGGATTTGGACTGCTTTAAGCATTTAAATGTACTAAAACCAACCTAATTACCTTAATGATAGTTCAAAAAATAATCTAGTTGAAAAATAAACCCAACAAGAATTCAAAAAAAACCTAACTAAAAAATAATTTTACTAAAGGTAACATGGTGGAATTTTTATAATAAAAAAAACTTGGTAAACGAAAAATAAATAAACAATAGGAAAATAGTTTTTAAGCACTTGCAATTGTAAGAGGCATGTGTGGTGGTGGCTTCCAAACTCCATAAGCTTGTTTACTCATGTTATTCATGTTCACTTGCCTTGACACCACATGACCTTCATGTGCTTAATATTTTTTTTGAAAAAAATGCAATGAAAAGAAGAAAAAATAGCTTGAACATGATAAAAAAGAAAACAACTTAACAATAACCCCAAAATGAAAAACTGGAAATTCCTCACATGTAAAAAACATGATGCATTCACTTGAAAAAATCCATGAATTGATATTAAACTACATGATTTAAACTTCTAAACAAAATTGGGCCTAAAGAAAAGTAAAATAAACAAAAATATTTGTAAAAAAGGAGAAAAAAATCATTAGAATGTAAAAAAGCTCAAAGTGAATGACAATGTTATATAAGGGCAATCCCTTCATCCATGGATGAATAAAGGTATGTGGTTATAGTTGGGATGTCAACTAACTTTCAATTATGCAAGTTGACATCATTTCAAGTAGTTTTCAACTATAATTCAAAATTTGAATTTCCCACCAACACATTGTCATCACTATTATATATCATACCGTCCATTCATCCATATTATTTAGCACATTAAATCATTAAATCATTCATTCATATTATATGCCACATTAAATCCACCCATTCATAATTAATTATGGCATTATATACATTATATGACATTTAATGACATAAATGGAATAATTTTTAAATGAATGACATTTTATGATATAATTTAAAACATTATAAATGGTATAATTTTAATTTTGTGGCATTTTAATGAATATGTAAAATTCCATAAAATTATATATTAATTATTTTATACCACAAAATTAAATCCTTGCTAAGCTAAAGTAGTTTGCTTAGCTTAGTTAGTTATCCTAGCCTAGGTCTAATTAGCTTCCTTACCTAACTTAAAGCCTATGTAGACTTAGGTAGGTAGTAATAGGTTAAATAAGGTTGTGAGTCATTTAGGTAGGTATAAGTAGGTAGGTTGTGAGTTGTGACATTATGATTAAACAAAATCAAGTAGGTACCTACCTAAAAGCTTTGTTAAATGACCTAGTTACTTAATATTTATTATACCTAATTAGTTTAAATAACCTACTTACGTACATTTGACCTAACATATCTAATTATTACTTACCTAGGGACCTCCTATTGCATCTAGGTAAACAATAAGTAGATATGTAGTCATAATTTACCTTACCTTGCCACCCCATTTAAATTTAGCTTCACTAGCTATCCAACATAGTTACTTAAGTAGCCTACATGCTTACATGCCTCATTAGCTACCTAGGTAGGTTATAAGTTAAGCAAATACACTTGTTGCAAATTATTTCTAGGTACTTGTAAGTAGGTAGGTAATATTTTTTAGGTTAGGTAGGTATTTATTACATATATTACCAAGGTAGTTAGTTATAGGTAGGTGATAAATTGTAGGTTAAATATATTTAGATTATAACATAAGTGATTTGAAGTAGGGTGTAAGTTAAGTTACATAGGTCAATAGTTTGTAGGTACCTATGTAGGTAGGTATGTAATATGTCAATATAAGTTACAATAGTAAGTAAATAACATGTACGTAGGGTGTAAATAATGATAAGTAGGTAGGTGGGTAGGTAACATGTGGGTAGGGTACAGGTAATGATAATTAAAGTTGAAATATAGTTGAAAATGCATTCAATATTTCATCCATCAATAGCCTTCTTTCATCCATTCAAAAACAAGACGACATGTAATAAAAAAACCGATTAGTTAGAACATGCCTTTTTTCTCCTAATGATTGGTTGACATGGTTTCTTGTGAAAATAATAAAAATATCAAGCACGTATTTAAATCCTTTGTAAAATTTTGCAACACTTTCAATGTTACTTAAGTACATTTTGCAACATTTATAGCAAATCATTGATTAAGTACATTATACACTCACTAATTCATTGAAACTTTCACATGCATGATTACATAAACAGAAAGAATTGATGACCACACACATGTGAATATTGTAATCAATTGTGTCCACCCATTTCAAATCGGGCTTCAATTGTGGCTAAAGACTCAATAAAGGAAAGTTGTCAAAATACTTTGAAACATTTCTTGCTCACAATTATAGTTATTGTCCCCCCTAGCCTAGGACACTACACAATTTTAAAGTAACCAATGGTAGTGTAGTAAAATGCTAGCTCATTTAAAAAATTTTGCGACTATTATTAGATTGACCATGGATTCGTAACTTGCCATTTTTGAGCCACCCAATAATGCATTTACCTTAGAAATCCCTAGGCTATTTAGTACCATGGGGCATCCTAATAACTAGTTAATTACTAGTGGTAGACTTACCATCCTCTACCTAAAGGATGAAATTAATGGGATTAGTTAGTTCATGTGGATGAATGGTGGGTTGTAATCCCCTAGTCACCTAAAGGATTTCTAAAAAATATTAAGATGAAGACCTATTTTCATGGGAGTAAGATGGGCCTTGTGTGGTTTTAAAGGAAGGGGATTAGAAGGAGGAGGACATTATGTTATTCAATGCTATTGCATTTTGGGAAAATTTGTATTATATTGGAGTATTAGAATTTTGGCTATGAGATACTTCTCTTGTGAAGAAGGTATGTATTCTTAAGGAAAGGGGAGGAGTATGGATTCAAAATGTATTTTGAACATTGCAATGGAAAATGGTTGACATAATAATTTAGTGTCTTGTTGGAGTTCTCTTTATCTTGGAATGTATGAAAATATGAAGGAATGTAGTATATGTTAAGTTTGCATAATGTTTTGTTACATTTTTTATAGTAGTTATTCGTTTCTTCTAAAAAAAAATAGGAATGTATACTATGTTTTAGTCTTTATAGTAGGAAATCTCTTGTTACCACTTGAAGGTATAATTAATATATGGTAGTAGGAAGGAATTAAACTTGAAGGTTGAAATCTATAGGATAAATGCGATTGTTGCAAATAATAGGCAACAACCATAAAGGGTCTATAGTGGCTGCTAGTGGTAGGCAGTGTTGAAAAAGCTTGTTGGGGGATTATAAACGGTAGACAATGCCATTAAAGGGTCTACAAGTGCTTTAAAGGTTAGACAACAATTGTAGAAGGCCTATAGACCCACTAGACACCATTATGATGTATTGAAGGTATTATAAAGGTTTGGAAGGTAGCTACTTCCCAATCCTTCTTATCTTGTTTTTTTTTTAATATTTTTTTCTTTTCACACTATTGGAATGGCCTACAATTAGGACGGTAAGTATGTCCCTAAATGGCAAACTCTACCCTCTTTTTTACTCTTTGCATAATTTTATTATTATTACTTGAGTAGTTATAGTAAAGTTAATAAATGATAGTAAATTTTCTTGGAAATAAGAAGTTGAACTTGTTCCTTTGACATTGCCTTTGTGAAGGTGGTAATGTTCAAGGACCACATTTTCACACCTTTGAATGAAGAAAAGTAGACAAACATGTGTGGCACATGTATTTTTTACCTTTTTTCATTCGGAAAAATTACATTCATTTGAATGGGTGAAACTTTTGTTTACCAACTTGGTGGCCACTACTTATGCCTTTTATTTCTTTTGGTTCATTTTTTTGCCACCAATTTGATATGCTATTAAAGGGACTATGAAAAGATATTTCATGGCTTTCATGACTTTAATAAATAATATGTGAATTGGTCATCCTATCAAAAGACTTATAATCTTGAACATTGGAAATCATTCATTTTGTGGGAGGTTATTGTTTCTACTTGTGTTTGTTGTTTTTGGATCTCATTCACTAGTTCCATTTTTTATATTCCTATAAATGATAAAGGTTTAATTGGTTCAATCTATTGTGAAAAAGTAAGATTGACACACAATTTTGAACCTTTTTTTTTTCCTTCCATATTATGTCTCACGTTTATATAATTATTATGAATGTAATTCAATTTCAACTTACATAAGATGTGAATTCAATGTAAAATAAAATGAATGAGATTAAATAATAGAATTGTTATTGTGGAAAAATTTACCCATGTAATTAAAAATATAATGCATGTGGGCACTTTATTGTCATCTTATAATCCTGTGAATACAATAGTTAAAAAAAATAAAAAAATATTTACATCCATAATTTGTCTTATGATGTTTTTGCAATGTTTTCATTTATAAATATTTATGCACCAATATTTTGGCATAGGATGTTTGACTTTGATATTTGCAAATACGTGTGAATGTGAGATCAATTGAAAATTGACATTCTAGGTAAAGTTTATGGAAAAAATTGAAGTTAAATGAAATATTATATGTGTGGAAAACTTGCAATGAATAGATGCCTTTACTTTTCAATATACCCCCCTCCCCCCAAAGCAATTTGATGTGCACTTGTTGTTTTGATGTTTTATTTATCACATGGAACATTGTTGTTAGGACTTTTGTTGCTTGGTTGTGTTTTTTTATTTTTCATTTCAAAAAAAATATTTAATTTTTTTTGATTGGCAAGTGATTGCATTTTGTAAAATAGCAACGATAAAATCAATAATTTAAATGGGTGGGTTGTTGATGGAGATTGTTTTTAATCATGAATTATTTGTTCTTGGGGCTCACATTTATTAATAATTTAAATTTTAGTTTCCTCTTTCCAACATTGGCGTTTTTTTCCCATGGAATTGTTTAAACAACTTATGAACTTGATTTGTAAGGAAAACTATGCCACCCAACTTTTAAAAAAGAACTAATGGGAGATTTTTAAAAATTGTGAATTACTTATTCTTGGGGCTCACATTTACTAATAATTAAAAATTTAGTTTCCTTTTTCCACCGATGTTTTTTTTTTTCATGGAATTGTTTAAACAACTTATGAACTTGATTTCTAAGGAGAACTATGCCACCCACCTTCAAAAAGAAAACTAATGCTAAAACAAAATTTATGCAATTAAAAAACAATTATTGGTGTATATGTTTGTTTGTGTTGTTCATAACTACCTCCAAACCTTTCCTACCTACCTTCGAATCTACAAACTTACCTTTCACAAACAACACATGAATGAGTGTTCACATGTCAATTTGCTATCACATCATAAAAATATAATTTCCTTTGTTACAATGTTACAAATAATAAAACTTTGGAAGATTTGAACTCCATGATTCTCATCACAACTAATAAATACACAACTCAATGATTTTGCTATTGAATTCAATACAATCAAAGAAGAATTTATGTTAACTTTGGAACCCTTAAGGTTTTGTGTTTTCATACATGTTGTTCAACCACATACAAAACATTTCATGCACATTGTTGGTACCATTTTTATATATTGTGAAGAAATTTGCTTTCTTTGCATTTTTGTTAGACGAGGTGACAATAATGAAAAAATTTCAACATTTATGAAGAGATTGTTCTCTTTGCTTCACTAGGACGAGGGCGGCAATGGTACTACCAACTTACATCCCATTTGAGATTTCAAAATAAAAAAATGATTTTATGCATGTTGAAGGTTTTGAGTTAATCTCTATCCTTTAGAATACTATTACTTGGAGGTTGGTTGTTTACAAACCCATTGAAGCTTTCAATTATGTTTTTTTTTGGTCAAATATATTTGTCATTGAATGTCAAGATGCAAACATTGAAGGAAATGTTGCCATTGTAGGGGATTTTGCTTAGTGTGGGAAAGAGCATTATGTTCACATGGTTAATTTTTTTTGTTAATTTTAGTTTATTTTATAAGGATGCCACTCTTGCATTTTCCTTAAACCACATCATTGGTTTTTGTTTTTTGGTGGTAAAATTTAATGACTTAGTGATTTTTGTCTTTAGAAATTGAAAAAAATAAATTGTGATTTTTAGAGATTTTTTCACCTTTTTCCAAAATAAAAAAGGTTAGTTGCATCTAGACGTAGGCAATTCCTAGGTCATCACTTGTAATATCACTTTTGTAAAAATTCTATGGCCCACCCAGGACAATCACAATTTAATGTTAATTAGCTAATGTCAAGAATCCTTGCCTGTGGAACTTGCCTGTGGAACTACTTGTAAAATTTGACCAAAAAAACCTTTAACCACATGAATCAACATATTTTTATATTGCAATATGGAAATATGTGCTAGTGAGAATTATAATTAAAACAACGAGGAACTGAGACAAAAGGATGAAAATATGCCACAACATCCTAAATAATCATCTTCAAGATCACCATAAAAATAAAAATGTTTAAAAAAGAAAAAAAAAGAGCAAAGGGTGTTTACATTGTTGGCAATACATGGTCTCACCTAGGCCACTTAAAAGGTGGTCAAATCATAATTCATACCATTTAAGACCTAGAAAGGAAAAATAAAAGCAAAATAAGATATATATTGGGTGAACATCATGCAATTTCCATTAGAAAGATGACAGGAGAAAGTGAAAAACACAACATCAAGTCAAGTTGACCCATTCAAAGATTAAAGCTCATGAATTGAATGCTATAAAGTGAAATGCTCCACACTTTGGTGGAAAACAAAGCAAAGGCAAATAAAAGATGACTTGCCCTGCATGTTCAACCATATTAGGTTGAACATTATTAATTTTTGAGTGTATTTTTGAGTTTTTTAAAAGTCCAAAATTGAATTGAATAATTGATTCTAATAGGTTTAATATAATCTAGGGTTTTAATTTTCAATTACATGTTATGATCCTACCCCCCCACCCCAAACATTAACAAAACTAGTGAATTGCCAAATTTACACTTGAAACCCAAAAAAATAAAAATCCAAAAATTTCCCAAACTTTTTGTCAAGAGAATGACAATTTTTTAAAAGAAAAACACTCATACAATCATGAAGACATGCACTAAATGGGAAAAAAAGAAGGAAAAACCAACATATTGAATCAAAAGGACGCAAAAAAAAGAATTTAACTCATAGTGATTATCAATAACAAGTTCTAATGACAATTGTGACCTTTACATGGATTCTTGGTTGCTAGTAGTATTAATCAGCTGAGGGGGTGAGTCTTAAGTGGTTATTTTGGGTTGTTTTTGGTGACGGGGCAAATGTTTTGGCCTATCACCAAATGAAAAACACTCACATTATGGGCACTCCCATAATAGGGGACTATGGAACCTTTGCCTTTGGTTTGGCTTTATATATTGGGTGGTAGAATCTTGGGTAAATGAGATGGAATAAAGTGTGGTGATATTGGGAACATCTTGGGGAACACATGGGAACACACCAAAATCATTTTCCTTTTACTCGTATAATAATGTCCACAAACAAATGGTACCCAATCAATAGTGTTTGACTACAAAAATGACCACAAAAAGAAAATCTACACTAGACCTAAACCCACCTGAACCCTAAATGCGCTTGTGGGGGGACACCAGGTGGACTGACTTTGAGAAGGAGGACTGTTTGCTAGATCAACTACCTATCAGTCAAGTTTTACTATTCTTCTTGACATTTTCAATGTGTCTTGAGTCTTGACCACAAAAAGGAAATCTACACTAGCAAGCCTCGTGGAGGTCCTATTGATCAATTAAAAGTTTCTCAAAAGCAGGCCAAGTGGGTCAAATTTGGGGCTCTCATGGGATTTTCGCCTTTAGTCAAAAAGACACTAAAATGGCTTCAAAAGGGCTTAAATTTGACTTTCACAAGTTCACAAGGCTCTTTCACAAGGCCGTTTTTTTAAGGATAGGTTACTAGTAAGTGATTAGTTAGTGTACATATTAACTATACATTGTTCAATATATTGACTAGTTATTAGAGTTATTTGTAAAGTTGGGCAAATTCAACACCAGAAGTCCATGTTTGCCCTATTGATTCACAAGATGTAATTGCAAAGATGGCATTAAAAATTACCCAAGTGCCCCCAACAACATGTGTTCTTTATTAATTTCCTATCATAGGTAGCCAATTGAGAAAATAAAATAAAAAATACACAAAGTGGCCTGCCTTATCCCACACATGAATGAACAATAGAAATCAACTCAAATCACATTCAAAGGCTCATGTGGATTTCTATTGGTCATTCACCACAATTGATCTTTTGAAGACAACATTGTCATCTTATGAATTTTCATTTATTGAGAGGAATGTTACATGACTTTTCATCCATTGATAAGAAGGTTTTGTTGAACTCTTTGAATGATAAGTTATGTCTAATAACTAACTCAAGATTGTTGATTAACCGATATACCTTCGGTTACATGTCTTTTCATCCATTGATAGGAGGGTTATGTTGTCGCTCTTGAATCTCTGAATGATAGGTTATGTTTAATAAATGACTTCTTTCTTTCTTTTAATTGACGACTTGAGGTTGTCGATTACCAGAAATACCTTCCACATGACTGCACCTCCGCTATTTTTTAAGGTTGTTGGTTATTGGAAATACCTTTGGTGCTTCTACACATTCCAGCTATTTCCAATCATCAAAGACTTCAAGGCAATCACCTAGTCCATAAATGTGAGTGCAATCAAGTGAAAACACAATTAGCCATAACCTTTTTGGCCTTGCCTACCAAGGCAAGGATATTGTGTTTAGATTCATTATACAGTATAGTAGCTTAATGGATTTTGGCCCCTAAGTAATAGGTCTATTTTTATCTGAGGATTTTTGAAAGATGATAGTTTGGCTTGTGTTGAAATTTGAGATAGTTATAGAGTTATAATAGCTTGAAGGATTTTAATTTCTTTTAGAGGATTTTTTGAAGATTACGTTTTTGCATGTTGAAGTATTTGAGTTTCCATAATTCTCCTTCTTCTGCCTTAAGATACTTTTTAATGTAAAAGGCAAGGCCACAGTGTGACACACCCCTTGTTTTACTTGCAATTGACTGTGGAAGGAAAACTGGCTCTTCAAACTTTATGTGATGGGGGGTCGAAAGTTGTGAAAAGTTGCTAAGGAAACTCTCTCTCTCAATATTTGACCACAAATGAATCAAGTTGAAAGACTTCGATGCATGGATTTCATAGGAACATAACATACCCCAATGACCAAGACGTCAACTAATGATCTAAAGACCCACTTGATTTATTTTTTAGTGTAATTGGATGGCATGTTTGTCAGCATATTTTTTCCTCCATTTGTTTTGGGAAGGTTTGAAACACCTCATATGGGCCCTCCTGGGCTTCCCATAAAGCATGCGGCCTTGGGCTTTACCCTACACTATTGCAAGCACTATGTAGAATGAGTGAGATTTTTGTGACGACACAAGCATTTCATTCTCTTGGTTGGTTTTTATTCAAAGGTTATTATAGAAATCCAGTGGAATTTTATTTTCCAAAAATCTTGTGGTAAATGTGGGCTGAGCCAAATCAATTACCCTCTTGTTCATTGGGATTTAATTTGAATATTAAGGTCACTTTAGATGAAGGTCCAAGGTCCAGGGTCCAATGAAATAGAGTAATCCTGTTGGCTGAGAGCCATAAATAGGACCCACTGTCTTTAGATGAGGGTCCAAGACCAAAAAGTGGCAAATCGAGGCTAAACCTACACGGCACCATTTTGAAGGGAAAATCAATTGGTTTGGACCCCCCCCCCAAAGAGCTCAAAGGAGAGTTCATGATTTGGAGAATCAAGGTGCAGGCTATATGGTTCCAACTCAAGGATTCAATTTGCTTCAAATGAGTCCAAATTGGGTCCTAAGCATTTGGACCCTGGACCCCCAAGCTAAAGTGGGCCTTAGATCATCCTCAAAGCTTACATTATGAACAGATACAACTTTGTGGTCTCCAATGTTCTAATAGTTAGGGCTCTTAGCCCTTGAAGATTGGGCTCTTAACCCTTGACAACGACCAAATCCAAATAGGTGGATCACCGTCAAATTGATCTTCTAAGGTCAACCAAAAACTTACCACCTATTGTTACATGGACCTTGGTTTGCACCCAGCTTTCCTACTCTTCATATGGGGTCTCTTTCCTCTTCTCATTAAAATAACATAAGTGGCATATATTGTTTTCACCATCAGTTTTTGTAACATGGAACCCCTATGGCAAGAGGCCTTTCTCTCAATCAGGTCCGGGTAAATACTACTTGAATAAGACACCAAAGCTGGTCACTTAAGTGGAATGATTCATTTTGCATGAACATTTTAAAATGCGTTTCAACCAGTGTAGACCCAATTGGAAAACTTGATGGGATGGGCTGGATTTTTTTGCAAAGAAACAATCGGCAGCCAAATCTTATACAGAACACATGTTCCCATTAAAAAATTTACAAGTGTCATTTTTTTTACTGATTCTCAGGTTGACTCATATCACACACAAGTGTGCATTTGATCAATTCTTAACCTGTAGAGCTATGAGAATTATGAGGTGACTAAGGGCACGACTGACTTATGTGGAACAAATGTAAACAGAAATAATCTGTAAAGGCAAAATCTATTATCAGGGAGGCTTAATGGAAGGAGGCCATTAGTTGGTTACTGCAAGTGGTGCTAGTGTAAACTGCCCCATCATCAAACACAGGCTGGTCACCGATCACTCATGTCGTGCAGCAACTAACCTATGTTAGAACAAAAGGCTGTTGTCTTTTTAACCCATTACCGAATGCTTGATTGAGAAAAAAATGTTCTAAATTTTTCATATTGGTGACCAGCCATCAAATTTTAGTGTTTGGTATTAGAGGTTTGGGTGAGCATATTTGTAAAAAAAATGAATAATTTTACAAAGGACTATTTTAAGTGTACTATGACCAGCCAGTTTACCCTAGTTGTTGTGAGAGGAAGAACTTTGTAATTATAAAATGTTGATGCTTGTTGTCAATTTGATGTATTTGCAAGTTTGCGATCTTAGCAACCAAATCATTTCGACATATGAACTCAGGTATTTGTGCTAACTAAGGAAAATTGTATGCATGTGTTTGTTTTGAAAAACTTGTATTCTAAAAATATTTTAAAAATCACCAATATTTACAATATGAAAAAATTCCAGTAGAAAGCTTATATTGTTTTGCAAACATAGATGAAATCATTGATGCAATAAATTTTTATCACACTTGAAGCATTGCCATATTTTCTTCACATAAATGGTGCGGTCACTATCCTTTCCACAAACATTTGAAAGCCAACATAAGTGCTGATCCTTATTACTATGCTCATGCTGGGATGTTGAAAGATGGATATTCCACATGAAATCATTGTCCAAACCTCACTCCACTCTTTTCTTCATGCCAACTTTCCTTTACATGATAGCCCAACTTTGTGACAATAATCGCACTCTTTTTCTTCCCTCTTTTAAAAAAGAAGCGTCACACAAGTTTGACCTCTCAAAAGAATTTGCTTCTACATTGTAATTTTTTCCAAAGGTCAATAATCTTCCAATCTTTGATTTTCAATTATAGAATGAGGACCCAAAACGGTTGCCTTGCTCTCCAATCTCAACACTACAAAACCATCTTAATGATAAAAATTAATTAGATCTAAATTGTCACATGTGAAAGTTCAATGTTATTGACTCAAATACCACCAAAACATAATTAAATTCAATTTAGGTCACATCACATTGAATTTTTTTTTTTCAATTGTTAAAATTTTCTTTGAGATTGATATAATTTTATGAATTTGTTTCTTGGTGTAATTGATACATCAAATTTTTTAGGTCACATTACATAGAATTTGTTTCTCAATTGTTAAATTGTTTTTTTGGTTGAGATTGATATAGTTTCATGACTTTCTTTCTTAGTGTAATTGATACATCAATTTTTTTATAATGTTTTCCATAAGTGAAGATGAAATTTCATGTTTTAAAATTAATGAAATTGAAATGTAAAGATATACATGTGATCATGAAATTGTGTTTTGATATTGTAGGATTCAAGGAATGAATTAAAACATATAAATATTTTGACACTGAGATGAGATCAAAGTTTCTTTCCAAAAACTAACGGGAGTAAAAATGATTTCATAAAAACTTTTTATGCAATTGTTTTTTTTTTGGATATTATAATATTCAAGTAACAAATCAAAAAATAAAATAAATTGAGACTTCAAATGAGATTGAAGTTTCTTTTTAAAAATTATTGGAAGTGAAATGATTTCATAAAAAAAATATGCCATCATGATTTTTTTTTTGATATTGCAATATTCAAGTAACAAATCAAAACACAAATATTGAGACTTCAAGTGAGATCAAATTTTTATTTAAAAAAATTAATGGAAGTGAAAATGATTTCATAAAAAAATTATGCGATCATGAATTTTAATTTTTTGATATTGGAATATTCAAGAAACAAATCAAAACACAAATGTTGAGACTTCAAGTGAGATCGAAGTTTATTTTTAAAATTAATGGAAATGAAAATGATTTCATAAAAAAATTATGCAATCATGAATTTTATTTTTGATAGTATAATATTCAAGTAACAAATCAAAACACAAATAGTGAGGAATTGAAGTGAGATTAATTTTTTAAAATTTTTTTTAATGAAAGTGAAAATGATTTTATAAAAAATGTATAAAACAATCGGAAAATTAAAAAATAATTAGAAAAACGATTTGATATTGTAAGAGTCAAGGAAAAAATAAAAACTAAAAATTAATATTCCGACCTTATGTCAGTCAATCGTCATTGGAAGTGAGGTAGCAACCCAAAGCACAAATAGAGCAACAATTTATTATTAATTAATACTAGTTTATTGATTTATTTAGTTTCTTTCTTTTGGGGGCGTGGGATTTGTCTCGCCCGTTTTTTTTGTTTTTGTCTCATCTCTTGTTTTTGGTCCCTTTGCTTTTTCTGTTTTTCTCATGCCGTGTTTTTCGTCGCGTTTTTTTCTCAACTCTGTTTCCGTCGCTAGCGCCACGCTCCGCCTTCCTCTTCTCCTTCTTGACGCTTACAATTGTCGCGAGTCGCGAGCGAGAGAGAACCGAGAGAGAGGGAGAAGAGAGGAGAGTTTTTCTTCGCTTGTTTCCTGAACTCTGTTTGGGTCTCTCGCAACAATTCTTTCCATTTCTTATTTTTGAAGCTTTTAGAGAGAGAGAGAGAGAGAGAGAGAGAGAGAGAGTTTTCGTGTTTTTGTTTTGTTGATGGATGCTAAAGGAGGCTATTCTAGATGATTCTCTGTTTGCCTCTCATGCTGTGTACTAGTTGCGATCATCGTATTATAGGCCGCATTCTCTCTTCTAGTTTTACTCTTTCTGGCCGGGCAGCATCATCATCTTCTGATAACACCAGTAGTGCATGATCCCGAAGTTCTTATTATATCCATCGCAGTGAGCAGGAGTATTGTAATAAGCATGGCTTCTTCTATTGTTTAGTGTTTTCGCAAGGACCATTCTTTCAGTCTGATCGGAATAGCAACTTTCGCATCTTCTTCTTCGCAAGCGGATTATCTTGTGATATTCATATTCTCCTCTCTTTGTTAAAGGAGTAGTTATCCGAGTTTTGTGAACTACTTGGAGTGACTAGCAGGTACTTTACTTGCTTCGAAGTTTGAAGAGACTTTTACTGCACGTCTGTTCCCGAGGTACAAGCACAAGAAGAGGTACTCTTCTTCCCGCACACTCTATTCTGAAGCTCTTTGCAAGGCCACAGATTACTCGCGAAGAGGAGACTGGGGTTAGATAGATAGGCCAGTTGTGCACTGGAGAAAAGCACCAAAAAACTGCCTAGCAACCGGGGGGGATTCAAAAGCGCTTAGGAGAAATTCCCGGACATCCTCCCGTAGACTTCAATTAGGCAGGAAGGAAGGGAAGATGACAGCCACTACAGAAGTGACGGCAGCTGTGGCCGTGAGTATTCCGCCTGTCTACTTCTTTATCGGGGCTTCCGTGGCTGTGCTTTTCCTCTGCCTCAGTTTACTGCTTTGGAGACAGTCTTCTTCCCCCAACAAAGGCCCTAGAAAAGCTTCTTCAAGTCAGGCGACACCCAACCTATTGGGAGAGGAGACTGATCCGGTGGATGTTGAAGCTGAAGATGAAACAACGAAAAAGGTCACCATTCTTTTTGGAACTCAGACAGGAACTGCGGAAGGATTTGCCAAGGTACTCACTGTTCTACGCATGACTCCTCTTGATTCTACTGTATGCGGGTCCTCTCTAATGCCTTTCAACAGATCTCTAACTTGACAGGCACCTTGCAGTGTCTGTCCTATTGCTGCTGGGAAAAAAAGAACAGTTCATTAATATTCAGTATTTAGGTATGAGGAGTAGTTGTACATTGGTTTCTCTGCATTCAAGGCTTCTAAGGATGCCACGTTGCAGCTCACTTTGAACAGTTGAGGATGTTGTGGAGATCGCCACAAATGGGTGTTGGCATAGAGTTTGCAATTACGCTGCTCAGTAAATGTTTTTGGATTTTATTGAGTTGCAAGGTCCCTGATCTGGCTGTCTCACTGACAGGCTCTTGCTGAAGAAGGGAAGGCCAGATATGACAACAAGGTGGTATTCAACGTGGTAGATCTGGTATGTTATGGGGATTCTCCTGCCAAGTGTAGCTCAGGGTTGTTGTCAGACACACAAACAGTGCATGCCAGACTGAAGACATCTGCATATCCATCCATCTCTGTTCTCTGCATTGACAGGAATCTTGTGGTTGCTAGTGATATTAGTAAGAAATACAGAAGCACAGAGACTGAGCTACCTGCTAGCAGATACTGGGTGAAAGGACATTTTCAGCCTAGGAATATCTCTTCTCCTTTCAGCAAACTGCTATAGATACAAGGCAGCAACATGTTGTGCCAGCCTGCATTTCCTGTAGTGCCAGTTTCTAACCAAGATCCCTTCACTATGAGCACAGGTCAGCAGTTGTACTTCTTTGCACTGTGCACTGAAACACCATGAAAGAGAATGGTTCAGCAACTGCTTATCTTGGCTTTGACTTAGCCCTTTAGAGTTACCCAATGTTCACATCCTCTTACAACAGAAACTCTGGCAACATTTTGGTTGTCAATTCTTCCATCAACGAGCCAGAAGATTCCCATAACTTAGTGATGGATGGTCAATCTGTGAATCCCTTAACAGCTGGATGTGACTATGGTGGCATTTGAAACCATTGCCTTGCAAGGTGGTGATCGGTCCAAATCACCAGGGAACTGTCCTGATGTTCATGAGAATATAGTCTCTAGTATCAAATTTTGTAAGTAGATTGATACGTGGCAGGGCATTGTCTATAGGAATACACCAATCTGGTTACAAAATTTTGGGTGATGGTTGTCAGTACACAATATAAGTTGAGGGGTTGGCAAATCTTATGGGATGTTGGTGGCTACAGGAGGATTATGGTGAAGATGATCAGCAGTATGAAACAAAGTTAAAGAAGGAGAAGTTCGCCTTGTTTTCAGTTGCCACGTAAGCACTGATCTGTATAAACAATTAACATATCCACTTTCTCTTCAAGTGCTTACCTACTTTGGTATTTTTCCTCTGTTCAATGCTTCAGTTATGCCAAAGCTGTCAGTGTCCCCAGCAACAGTAACAACAGAATTTGATATACAGTCTTTCATTGTGCTTATTCAGCTATGGAGATGGTGAACCCACTGACAATGCAGCTCGTTTCCACAAGTGGTTCATAGAGGGAGTTACAGTATGAATGCTCTCCTGCCCTTCTTTGTTGTGACATAGCTGGTTGTAACATGTTGAAGTTTTCAGTTGAGCACTGATAGAGATGACAAGGGAATGGGTGGTGTTATTGTTCTGAGCATTGTTATCAGATCTGTATATCTTTCTCATTGTACAATGTTTTGCTTTGTCTTTTGCCACAGGACAATGAACCTTTTTTGACTGGGTTGAGATATGCCGTTTTTGGCCTTGGTAACAGACAGTATGAGCACTTCAACAAGGTAGGAGACATGATTGTCTTTGTTGTTGCAGATTATACATACTGTGGCTGTGGATATCTGTGTCAGTCACATTGTTTGTTTTAGAAGGGCAAGTTAACTGTGCCCATCTGACAGGTCATCCTGATGCTCCATGCAGGTGGCAAAACAGATTGATGCAGCTCTTGAAAATCAAGGTGCATATGGTTGCCTGACTGTTAGTGCCAACATTGTTGCCCAGTTGATCACCAGTGCATATGTGCCACTTTGCATCATATTATTATCAGAAATTAGATGATGATTTGTGTTTAGTGGATGCTAAAGCTCCTGGGTTGACATTTTCTCTCTTCAGGTGCCAAGAGGTTGGTTCCTTGTGGATTGGGTGATGATGATCAATGCATTGATGATGATTTTACAGCATGGTATGTGTCTTTTCTTGCAAACTCAGCAGACCCTATGCTGCCTGTACATCATGAATGTTGAAAAAGGACAAGACGTCCAATGTGATTTGCCATAATGTTTAACTTTCTTTCCTGCATGCAATGCTCTAGCACAGATACAATGCAACTTGGCTGTCTTCTTGACTGTGGGTATATCTTTACCTCCACAAAGCACATGTAGGAGGGAAGGGTATTTCCCTTCCCTATGACAGAAAAGAAAATTTCGTCCTTACAATTTGTCTTCTTGTGACCTTAGAAGTCATTTACATGGACTTACACCTCAAAGCAAGGCCATTTGGATTGCCAAGAAGAATGTGCACAGTAGCCCTTCTTGTGTGGTGGAAAACCAGATTTGAACTGGTGACACAAGGATTTTCAGTCCTCTGTTCTACCAACTGAGCTATCCCAGCCTCTGTCATTCAAATTACCCCAACATAATGTAAAATGGTAGAAATATTCCATTTTTATTCTACTGGTGGTGCAATCATATTATAAGAAAAGGAAGAAGAGGGAGATCAAGTAGTAATAATAATACCTCCTTATATATTGGATGGTCCTTTCTGACGAATAAAATTGATTCAATTTATGGGGGCAGAGGGACTTGAACATTCACAGTCTATGCTAACAGATTTTCTTTTTATAGGATTTACATTGTTGTTGAAATGAACATGTAATCCTGGACTCAATCTTTCTCCTTGTTCACACTTCCAGTACTGTTTTGGGCTCTCAGGTTTGTCATCTGATTCCAATCATAATGTCTTCAAATAAATTTTGAAACTTTTCCAGGAAGGAAAAATTGTGGCCAGAACTTGATGGGCTCCTGCGTGATGAAGAAGATGGACCTGCTGCTGCTGTATCATACAAGGTGGCTGTTCCTGAATATCGTGTGGTTATGTGGGAGAGTGGAACTAAGATCTGGGAACACACAGATTCTCTGAAAAGAAATGGTCAAGCTATCTATGATGTCACTCATCCTTGCAGGTATTGTCTGGGACTCTATTGCTCTTTATTTTTTCTCTGCTGTTTTATTTGAGCATTTCAACTCTCTAGCTATAATTTTGAAGGACTGAAGACTGTCTTTGGCTGGTGTGGCTATGTGCAAAAAAGGGTTGATGTTGCTGTTCGGAGGGAGCTTCACACCCCCCAATCAGACCGTTCATGCACGCACTTGGAGTTTGAAATTGCAAACACAGGTCTAACGTGAGTATATCCCAAGAATCATCCTCTGGTTTGTGTTAGATAGCATATGTTAGATAACTATGTGGAGTTCTAGGCTATAAGCTTCTACCATGCCAGCTGAAGTCCTTGTTGAGGTGGCAGGTATGAAACAGGGGACCATGTTGGAGTTTACATACATAATTCTCGAGAGAATGTAGAAGAAGCAGCAAAGCTCCTGGGTTTCCCCCTTGATACAGTATTCTCTCTTCATACAGACACAGAGGATGGTGAAGCCTTGGGAGGTGGCAGTGGATCACTTCCTCCTCCATTCCCTGGTCCATTGACCCTCTACACTGCACTCAGTAAATACGCTGATCTGTTGAATTCTCCTCGCAAAGTGAGTACTGATCGCAACCTGCAAACGGAGTCCTCTTCTTTCCACAAGTGGTGAACTAGAATAGTCCATTGTAGTCAACAAAACATCCAATCTGCAGGGAAGTTCTACCATGTCAGGAATGGTTACCCAGCTTTGGCAGCTTCTGAAAGGACCAGCTAAGCAGCATGTTTTGTGGTTCATAGCTGGTTTATGAAGAGTTACAGTGTTGAATAGGGTGCACATGCACACTGGTTAATTTCTGAACTCTTTGGTGCTTGATGTGGGTTGCAGGCTGTTTTGTCTGCATTAGCTGCATATGCATCTGACCCAGAGGAAGCTGATCGCTTGAAACATCTTGTGTCACCCCAGGGCAAGGTAGTTACTTCCTAACCTGGTATGCAGCAGGACTGCGGTCAGAGGGTGTGACAGGTGTTTCAGTTTGCATGCTATCTATTTCCTGACCACTGTTTGGCCATGCAGGAAGAGTACCAGCAGTGGGTGATAGCCAGTCAGCGAAGTCTATTGGAAGTGATTAGTGCATTTCCATCTGTGAAAGTTCCACTTGGAGTCTTTTTTGCTTCTGTGTCTCCTCGTCTTCAACCACGATTCTACTCCATCTCCTCCTCACCCAGGTATTAAATGCATCATCTGTTTGGCCTGCAAAAAGAGGTTTCACTTCCATGAACTGTGGGAGAGAAGCTGACTGTGGTTTGGTGAATGACTTGCTTTGGTGCCATAGGTTTGCGCCCACCAGAATTCATGTCACCTGTGCTTTGGTCCATGGACCTAGTCCAACAGGACGCATTCATCATGGTGTTGCCTCTACTTGGATGAAGGTTATTTTCCAATTTAATCTTCTTCCTCAACACTCATTCTCATGTAAACCCTGAATGGTACTAAATGCTGGGGTTGCACCTGGGTTGCACCTGGGTTGCAATGGTAGTTTTTTTCAAGTCACTGTAGCTTTCAGGCCACTACAGGGAACATATAATAGAATACATACTAACATATAATAGAATACATACTAAAGATATTGTAGAAGCAATAGTTCGGCAAATCACAGATACTGTCCTGTCAGAAAAGTGATTTTGTGGTGGGCAGAGAGATGTGTGAACCTTTATTTGAACTGTCTGAGGTCCAATTGAGTTTTTCGTCATCTGGATTTGTTTCCAATACCAGGCACCTGTAGTTGTGAATCTTGTTTGTACCTATCTGCAAACCCTTAACTCATGCTTATATTGGGTTGACAATCATCAACTGCAATGATTTGTTTTCTGATGCACTGTGCAGTTCCAGTTGATATTGTTTAATAACATCTGGATGCAATGATTTTGCAGAATGCTATTTCTGCACAGGAGGTTGGAGATCTTGAATGCAGTCGGGCACCAATATTCGTACGACAGTCAAATTTCAGGCTTCCTTCAAACCCAATGACTCCGATTATTTTGATTGGGCCTGGGACAGGCTTAGCTCCATTCAGAGGGTTTCTACAGGTCTGATTTCTTTCAGCTTTTCTTAAGTTCTGGTTCATTTGTTCTCTCTATAGTCAGGCATGGAGGTTTTCCAATTTCAATATTCCATGCTGATGGCTCATCCTTGAGGATTGTAATAGGAGAGGGCCGTGCTGCAAGAAGCTGGGGAGACACTTGGACAGGGCATTTTCTTCTTTGGCTGTCGGACTCGCTATCAGGCAAATGCTTTGGCCTCTTACCTTTCAATTTTAATCCTTGCAGGCAACAGCTAGACATGTTGTATCCACATCTGTGTTCTCATCTAGTGTGAAGTCTTTGTATTGCAGGATTTCATATACGAGGAGGAGCTGAAGGATTTTGTCAATAAAGGGGTCATTGAGTTGGTTGTGGCCTTCTCCAGGGAAGGTACCACAAAGGAGTACGTTCAAAATAAGATGCTTGAAAAGGTGTGAAGATTTTTTTGACTGTATTTTGCTTGCATATATGGATGTAGTACAAAAATGTGATCTTGGTTCATATTGAACATGCTTGAGAAGGTGCAAAGAGTGTTCTGACTGAATCTTGTTGTAGTCATCGATGAGTACTATAATTTCTAGTTCAAAATGTACCTTGCAGCCTAATTGTCTATGGTTGATTTTGTTGCAGGCAACTGATTTATGGAGATTAATATCTGAGGGTGCATATGTATATGTGTGTGGTGATGCAAAGGGCATGGCAAAGGATGTGCATCGCACATTACTTTCAATTGTCCAGTCAGAGGTATGTACCTCCATGGATTTATTTCCTGTATGACCAGCTTCCACTCTCATGCCTGCAGACATTACCTTCAACTTTGTGGTAGATAGGTAGGTATGGAGGTGAAAGATGTATCTGCATTAGCTTGGTGGCAGTGTGTGACCAGAATTAGTGAAGGTTAAATGCTTTGAGTTGTTTGTAGCAGCATGACAGGCAGGGAGTGAGTTAATACTTGGGTAGAAGTACCTCAATTTTGCTGAATTTCTTTTCTGTTAATGAAGAGAATAAGAAATTGGAAGGTTAGTTGTGGAAGGCCTAGAATGAAGGCTTAACTGAACATGTGGTGTGGACAGGGAGGAGTGAGTGGCACCCAGTCTGAAGCTATCGTAAAACAGTTGCAAGTGGATGGACGGTACCTTCGTGATGTTTGGTAGAGAGCAATTTGGAAGTAGTTATGTCAAATCAGGTTAGCTGGAGAGAGGCATGTAGTTGAATGCTTCTGAAAGCCACCAGTGCAAGTAAGCTGGCGGTGGACACACCACAAAACAGCTGGATATTTCAATGGGGTCTTTGTAGGGATAGGTTACCAGGGTATTAGCAATGAGAGTCATCACTCAATGCATGTAGTTTTAGTTCCATGAAGCTGTGCAATATAAGAGTAGGGGAGAAACATAGTTGGGTTCATTATTGGGAATGAATATTCCACTATATTGTTTACTCCAGGAAAGTGCACCTGTTGTAATGTGAGCACGCCCTAACCTGGAAGCTTTAAGGCCAAAGGCAGCCCAGCCAGTCAGCCTGTTTGAATCACAGAGGACTTGGTTGTAGCATCCATGCAAAGTAGACAGGCTTTTGTTGGAGATTCTCTATATGGATATTGTTTTGGTTTCTACCAGGGCAAATTCATTTTGACAAAACCTTACATTTTGGTGGTCTCTTGTTATGAAACCAGTTTCACTGTTCCTATCTGAGAGAACTACTTTCTTCCTCTCTTCATTTTACTTTTCCAGTTCAATAGATGGTCATCAAGGTGAGGACATTCTTTGTTGGTTCCTTTCCCTTTCATTGTGAAACATTGGAACTGGGTTCCTACTAGCTAACATGATGACTTAGTCTTGCTAACGCTTCTGGAAATGCAACAGAAATTCAGGGTGCAGATGTTTTTGTAATGGTTTGCCCAGAATTTTGGGCTTATTATATTATACTCATCTACACTCATGATGGGGAGCTGATGAAATACAGAGGGTTATTATGGCAGCTGGGAGCTGATGAAGTCAGTGGGTTGTCATCGCAGGTCTTAAGTCTTTACTACTGGTGTTGATGAAGGTAACTGTCTGACACTTTGTGAGTGACTCTTATAGGTTGTGACTGCACTCATTGTTATTGTCATCTGCAGAGAGTGTTGCTGTGGAGATTTCTCTGCAAACTTGTAGAGATCTGCATTTTCACTTGGTTTTCTTGCATGTCTTATCAGGCCTACAGTGACTTGGTTGGGTTCCCAAGTTCAGAAGACTAAAAATAGTCTTCACTTTGCAAGGTATGGTTCTTATGAAATCAAATACAAAGATTATGACTTTTTGCATACACATATGTGTAGATTGCAGCAGGTTTGTTTAGGTTTGGCTGAAACCGACACAATGGTTAATCTAGTAACAGTTTGTGGAGTTTCCTCTGCAGTCTCTTGGGTATATATACATTTTGACAGTTTGCAACCGGTTCTGATGTAGCAAGGTGAATGACTGGTGGATTTTGAAGAAAGAGACTTCCCTGCTGCCCAAAGAAGGTAAGATTTTTTTATGAAACCTGTTGCTGTTTTACCCATAGAAGTTTGAAGTTGGAAACAGGATGTTGTTCACATTGGAAATTTGTTTAAACACAAAAGATTGAAGATAAGAAGGATAGTGTTGATATTGTGGAATAAATCAATTCATGGTGGTGGGTTGTTTCCCAAGTTTTATTGAAAGGCAGCAAATGACTAAAATTTTATCACCTTGTCACTTGGAAGAAAAGTGGAAAACATAGAACAGTTGTTGCCACAATATTTACCAATGTCTAAGAACAGCATTTGATCCTTCATCATAAGTATTGAAGTTGTCATATGCTACAAGATCAATGCCCAACAGAATTGAAATGAACACACATCAAAACATGAACCAAGTGAGAATGTAGATCTAAATTGAAAAGTGAGAAAAAATTGTCACATGTCAAAAACATGCACACAAGTCAAAATGAACTCATGTGCAACTATAAGAACTCAAGTTCAAAGAACAAACACAGAATGAAGTCAAAACTTGTCAAGAACCCCAGCTCAAAGCATAAACACGAAATGAAGTTAAAACTTCTCAGTTGTGCTTTACACTCTTATTGTGCCATGGGATCTCATAACATTGAAGATGAGATACCAAACGCATTCCTTGAGGACAAAACCCCCAAACAAGAAAATGTTAGTAGCTTTAATTGCATTAAAGTTATCCTTAAACATGGTCCTAAGTCCAGACCATAGTTTTGTCCTCAATTCTCAATTGTTGGATATCCTTAAATTGAGTAAAGTTCAGTGAAAGTTAATATTAAATATTGAACTGGAGTATCAAATAGTATTTATTATTGCACATGATTTGGAAACACCAAATTTGGTGGTAAATGGTCCATAACAGATTTGGTTTCACATCCTCAATTTTGGCTAAACTGAAGGTTATGATCTTCAGCTTTGTTGAGGTTGTATGGAACTTTATGAAATTAGGTTACAGTAACAAATAACAACTACAAAAGTATTTTGCAATAAACATTTGTGAAAGGTATCATTTGCATTTCATCCATTGTAAAAAACTAGAATAAAACCTTGGGGAAATGTGAGTGGGCATTGCCCATTTGAAAAGTGAGGAAAATTGTGTGATGTAAATTGTATATTATTTTATAAATATATATGTAAATTGTGTGCCATTGGAAATGTATGAAGATGTATAAATATGTATAAATGTGTATTTACATACATGCAAATACATTTTTGGACAATGTTAATAGAATTTAGTGTCCAAAAATTGACACTAGTTACAATAGTTTATTTAAATTTATGGGATCCTAGATACATTTTTACATTATTTTACTTGCAATCTTTGTATATATTTTTATTTATTTATTTATTACATTTTAGTGTGAAAGAACTATAACACATGTAGGATTTGAAAATTATAGTTTTCAAGATTGAACTTTTGTTTATGTATAATTTTGAATAAATAAATGTAAAATAGAAGTATATAAACATGTGCATTCATGTACCTATATATTTTTCAATAATTTTCTTGTACATAATTATTAGTGTAATATAATAATTTAATTTATTGTGGTAAATTTATTTAACATTATGGAATTCTAAATAAATGTATATGACATTTTACATACAATTTTCACATGGGTTTTTGTAAATTTTTGAGGTAATAATAATATATTCTTAAAAATTCAATGCCATAATATGTTTGGGAAGTTAAGATAAAGAAATAATGGTGGGGTGATATTGTATTTTTTTGAAAAAAAAGATAAATGAATAATCATTACTTTAAAATGTATTTTTGACATGAAATATTTAAATAATAAAGTTGAGTAGATGCCGAAATCATAATATACAAAGAAAAAAATCATAACAAGTGTTTTTTTGTTAAGAGTAGAAGGATAATATACATTGCTTAAAACTTATGTGTAATATATAACATATGTTTCCACAGTAGATTTTTTAAAAATATACATTTCAATACATCAAATACAAAATCATTTAAAGTAAACTATGTCATAAACAAAGTTGAAATATTAGTTTACAACAAAATGGAATGTGAACAAACATGTGAATGTTACTAAATGATCATGTTTCTATGTGTATATGTTGAATTCATATTTTTATTATAAATGATTGTGTAATAATTGGATGGTGAGATGAATCAAATTGTAATATTTTGTAATTTGAATGCAAAACACATATTTTCCATCTATCCAATATGCTTAGGTTGATGGAAAGTGAAATTATCATGTTAATGCATTAGTCCATATGTAATACATTTGTGTATTATAAACAATGGTAGATTTTTAAAATATAACTTATAAATAAGTTGTTGCATAAATTTTTTTTATTGTAGTTGATTAATATGTTTTAATTAACATATTCATAGTAGCATTTTCAATTATTATAATAAAAAAATTACATGCGTATTGTATAAAATTGTGTTTAGATGATATTGCATCAATATATTGGGACTTTATATATATTGTAATTATAGGTAATGTTTCAAATGTATTTCCATGAAATTTTTTAGAAATAAATTCATGATTAGTCATTTTGTATACTACACATTAATATGAAGGTTTTCACAATTGTTACACCTCATGATTATAAAAAAATGCAATATATATATATTTTAATGCCATGGTAATTTTCACTAAATAAATTAAAAATAATGTTGTGTTTTGGTCTAAAGAATCATTTTTATTTTAATGAAATTTTCATTTGCATAAATGACATGTCTTACAAATGAATCTTTTACAAAAGATTATGTACATTAATTAATATCCAAGCTTCGTGTATGTTATTCCAAAATTATAATGTACAAATTTAAGCACTTGATTAATAATTTATTTACATGAAATCATTGTATGTAACTAAGGTTGAAATCTTTTTTTATCATGTGTAGAAAATATTTTTTTCTCTTATGAATCCCATAGTTGTGAATAGTGTAAGTTTTCCTTTTTTTTTAAAGATATTTCTTAAAATCATGAAAAACTTTCAACTTTACAGTGTTATGTGGAAAGCAATTAGAAAATGAATTTATACAACCTATGTGAATTTTAATCCACTATTATTACTTTCTTAAGCTTTGTTGAAGATTTTCTTTTTGTCATTCACATTTTAAAATAAATAATAGTTGTATTTTTTTAAATTATAATTTCATCTTTTCAAATTATTAAAAACCAATTTATTGATTGTGTTAATTATTCAATTTTTTTAATTATATAATTCTATTTTAAAACTAAGTTGTAAAACATTTTATCATTTTGTGTCATCAAGTTGGATAATTCACATTTTTTAAACTTAATTAAACTTTGAATCAATTTTAATGAAATTGTTAAATTTTAACTATTATCCAATCGATTGTCCAAAATGTTATTTATTAGAATATTTAACATATTATATATGTTCAAAGGTGTTAACTCATAATAGCATGTGAAGAATTATACATGTTTAATTATTTGAACATTATGTTTATTTACAAATCTTTTTTTTTTTGTCATCACAAATTGAAATTTTTTTATTCATGTTGTCATTTTTATCCATGATTCAAAAACAAACAAATCGTTTTACATTTTTACTTTTATTTTTAAACAAATAATTTATGTTTTTGCAAAACTTTAACAAAAAAAACTAAGTTTCACAACACAAAAAATGTAAATTCAAATGCTGACAATGGAATAAAAAAATACAAATTACAAATAGATGAAGATCCAAAATTATGTATTTTTATTACATATTTATGCAAATTTATGTTTGTATCACAAATATCCATTCACCTTTTCTATTTTCTATGTATAATCATCATGTCACACCATTATCTTTTCATGGATTTCACATTCACAAACTATGCCAAAACCTTTGAAAACAAAACTTTCAATTTATTTCACAAATATATTACATAAAATTTTGCATTCATATGACGAGTTATTTTCATTAAGTGAAAATGTTTTTCAAAAATCTAAACACGCACTTATATATCAATAAAAAATAATTTAAACAATTTTATTTTTTAAGTCTTACTAATCACATGGTTCACCATGTGATTTAACATGCACATTATTGTGGGCAAAAACATTTTCAATGAATTTTCATATGTGAATCATGCACATTAATTAAATTATGATTAATTGTTGATGATTGACCAAACCATTATTAAATTATAAACCCAAACATCAGACAAATTACCAAAGTTAGCCTTTAAGTAATCACATAAAAACTTAGTTATTTATATCAAAATATAGTGCCATGATTTTAAAATGTGTTAAAATTTTATTCAAGAATGCATGTTGTAATTCATGGATTATAATACCACAAATTGTTAAGCCTTAGTTCCATAATTTTTTTTAGTATTAATGATTTGAATCCTAATAAACCTCCAAGTAATAATTATTAAGAGTTGAATTAGTCTTTGGATATTTCAATGTAGAAGATTCTTTTATTTACATGGATGCAAGGCTTAGTTAATTTTAAGACCTAATAAACCTTTTTAAGTGCATTATTCTTTTATGTTCTATAGAAGGGAAAGGGGGAAAGGGGATATAAAATTAGATGTGATTTATTGATATATTGGGAATACAAGCCCATAATTAATAATAACATTTCACCATGACAATATTAAGTTAGTATATAGAATAATCTTTAGGCACGAATGATGTACTTTTAAGATTTCTAAGATGCAATCCTAATACATCTTTATTTAGTCATCACTTCTATTAGATTCTTAAATAGAATCAAAATCAAATTTAAGTATTAACATTTCTACCTGACTAGCCTTAAGTGAATTACAACTTAGTAAACAACTTCAAAGGGATAGATCATAATTACAAAAATTCCAGAATGCGACGAATGATGCAAGCTAGGTATTTGGCTCGATGCTTCGTGGAAAGGGGATTGATTGGGCTTCGCAACCACCGGGAACCCAAGTTTGATAATGAAAATGAACATCATCGTCTTCACATTGACACTCTTCAAACCTTTCTGGTGCGATTTCGCAAATAAGAACAAATTTTAAATAGATTGCTAAGGCATGTGGGTTAGGAGACAATCGACAATCCTATGCCGAACAATCGACTCGAGTGTGCACCTCTTACGAACGGTTATTCTTTGCATGAATGTTAAAAAACATTCACGTCAAATGGTGTGTGAAGAATTCTTACACACCTTCACCATTAAGATATGCACTCACAAAAAAAAAATTGGTTGAAAGTGGAACTATTATGTAATTGTAATCTAACAAATAAAGTGGTTCAAGGTAAGTAATGAAATTCACTAAGGATCTAATGCATTGTGTCCAATTTGAAGATACAAAAACATTATGAAATAATCGTAACTCACCATGATGGAATATGAAGGAGCCGTATGTTGATGTTCAATCCAATGTCACGCTTGATGGTTGAAACCCTTCCGTTCCATTTGTCATAACATCTACATGTAACCTCATAATCTAACATGCATTGAATTTTTGAAAAGCTAATATAAAAAAAGCCATGTTGCAAAATCTCATAAGTTTTTTTTTTAATTTTTAATTTTTAATTTTTATTTTATCAAAAGTTAAGCTTTGAACTAAAAACCACTTTGCTTAGATTGAAAGAAAAAATAGACAATTCGACCCGCTCTACTTTCAACAAGTGTAGCTCCCTTATAGCAACTCCAATGATGCTGAAATTTGAGGAGAACCTTCTACACCTCTCAAACTAAGATTGATTTAAATTTGACACAAATCCAATAGTGAATTTGGAAGGAACAACTAATTGAACCAAAAATCCAGAGGCTTTGCTACAAGTACTTGTTACACACAACTTCCTTCCATATTTGATTTTTGCACACACCTTTTCCATGAACACCTCTCCACACATAAGAACTAAAAAAAATTCCCTCACACTTCCCCCTCTTCTTTTTTTCCTTCCCACATACACACAATATCCTCTCCCTTGGTAAACCTCCATGACCTTCCTTGATCTTATTCCCTTGTCCAATGAAAGCTTTCAAATCCTTTGCTTCAATCAATGGCCTCCTCATCCTTTTAAAGCCAACGAGGATTGAGAATAAATTGTCATCCAATTGAGTTTAGGATGAGAATTCTTAGGCCCAATGAGACACAAGAAATATTCCATCCTCCAATCAAATAAGATGACAATCCTCATGACTTATGGGATTGGAAGATTCATCCCTTCCCTTATCTTGGATATCTTGATGAGGTCTTTTAAGTTTGATCCTTATCCTTTTCGTCCGTTGACCTTCACATCCTACTTCTTCATCCTAATTATTTCAAGTAACTAACTACTAGGATAGTTTATTGGTAGTAACAAATAACGTCCTTGAATTCTTACTTGACTAATTCAATGGTTGAACTAACATCCATGTGTACCATTTACTCTTTTGATATCCCCTACCTATTTATTTTACCATGCACTAGTTAACTATGTAGTACATAATAAATTACAAGTAAAATTTGTATCACAAAAACCCCCCCCATACTTCTAGATCCGTTGTCGAAATGAGGGTTTAATGAATCCATTAGATATAGGATGTTCGAGTTTTCATGAGGTTCCGTCGTCACTCCCACACCTTACACCTACCCTAATTTGTTAAATGAAAAGGCTTCGACCCCTTCTAAATGCAAGTACCACATTGTTTGTACTACCTGCTTGGTTTTTATCGATGCAGGTGAGAACTAGTCATGGCGGATGATGTCATTACGCCTTCAAATCCTCCAGTTGCACTAATAGAACAGGAAGAGCTTGAAGAAGCACCGCTCAACGTGATTATTTCTCAACAGTCGCGCGAAGAAGAACCGCCTAGGCGAATGGTGCGCATTCGAGTTGATCGTTCAGCATGGGATTGTCGATTGTCTCCTAACCCACATGCTTTAGCAATCTATTTAGAATTCGTTCCTGCTCGTGGAGCCGCGACAAAAAGGTTTGAAGAATGTTAATGCGAAGATGATGATGTCCATCTTCATTATTGAACGTGGGTTCCCAGTGATGGCCATTATCGTTGGCTACAAGGGTCAATTAACCCCCTTCCCATGGAGCACCGAGCCGAGTACCCCGCTCGCACCATTCGTCGCATTCTAGATTTTTTGCAATTATGATCTATCCTTTAAGTCGGTTACAAAGTTATAATTCACCTGAGGCTATTCAGGCGAAAATGTTAATACTTAAGTTTGAATTGATTATATTTAAAAGTTTGATAGAAGTGAAACTAAATAAAGATGTATTAGGACTACATCCTAAAAATCTTACAAGTACATCATTAATGCTTGAAAATTCTTCTACAGACTAACTTAACCTTGTCATGGCAAAATGTTATTGTTAATTATGGGCTTGTTAATTATGGGCTTACAGACAAGAAAAACAATTATTAAACACATGATTTAGAGAGAAAAGTGAGAGGAGCTGTAGGTATTTATAGTAGAAATCCATAGACTTTATTTTGATATACCACATATATTAATTGTTGTTTCAGGATCTTTTTCAACAAAATATGGGATTGTGTTATAATTTTGATTCATGTTTATAGTAATACAAAGAAGCACAAAGTTCGTAATGAATTTTGTGTTCATATTGTTGTGTGAATTATTTGTGATATCAGAATATGATGAAAATTCAATGTAATCTTGTTAAAAAATTTTGACGATGTATTTTGAAGTGCAAATTTTGGTTATATGAAATAATCATGAATCTAGTGTTTTAATGAATGTCAATGTTAAGTATGTTGAGAATTAAGGTAGAAATAGTGAATATATGCATATTAAATGCAAATATGTTGTTATAGTAGTGTGAAATATTCTACAAAAATTAAATGTCACATCTACCATTTGGCAACCATCTTGTGGGGAAATTTTTTTTTGTTTTTTTTTTTAGTAATGAAAAGGTTTTCTACAAATTTTATTATTATATTGTAGAAGGAGTATTTAGACGAGTATTTTTTTTTAATTAAAAAATTAGAGGGGTATGTTAGAGAATATTAAAAGTTGAAGCAATTAATGTTATAAAGACTACAAAGCGATCTATAAACTTTAAAGACGAAAAATTGTGAATTAAAATGAATTGGATGGTGACTTTAGTTTACAATAACAATTGGATTTGGAGGCAAATCGTCAAGTCACTAGAAAGCAAATAGAAGACAATCTTGAAAGTAATCAAGATATGTAGGGCTTAAAGAAACCCCATATCAGAATCCAATGTTGGACAGACGAGTTCTGAAAATAAAGGAAAGGCATGCGGGGCATAGGTCTTAACTACTATGAAAGGTGGTACGACGAGAAGTATGGATTCATGGTTTTTTAAAAAGGCACAATTATAGACAATGATTTCCACGAAAAGAGATGCAGTCGATTACTCATCCGAATAAGTGGATGCAATATACTTCTCAACCACAATCTATGGTTTAGAGTCATAGAAATCAAGACAAAGTAGGGACTTTTATAGTACTTGATCAACCACAGGGAATTTTAAGTCCAAAATCATTGACTAATTGAAGAAAGGATGTTACAGGAGGTATACAACCCATGTTTGTGTATCAATTTGCATCTCCAAATTACTATGAATTAATGGAACACTAGGAGCTGGATGAAAACGCCAATGTTGATGTGTTCAAAGAGATTGAAAAAAATTACCCACGATCACCTGAATATGTAGAGGCATAGGTGAATGTGTTAGATGAGGTACCAAAATCATACTCACATCAAGGAAATCCAAAGTTGGATCAAACAAAGTACATAGTTGAAACACGAGATCATGAATTTGCAAACTCGAAGATGGTTAAGTTACTTTCAAGGGTCTATGCATTTTGTGAAAAAAAAGGACATGTAATCATGGATTGTCCTTTTGTGCCTTTTCACATTAAAGCAAATATTGTGGAATTACATAATGTGGTAGGAGCATTAATGGATCGACCATAGGAATAGGAACCAAAAATTATTGTAATCTAAAATAGATTGAGAAGCATGGAATTGGGAAGTCAATTGGGACCATAGAGTTGATAGATTCGTCCATCTATTTAGAGCAAGAGCAGAAAACCAAAGGGGTATTTACATCCACATTCTGCACCACAAAGGATATCAATGGGTAACCACAAACTAGAACATTGTCGATCTCGAGTCAACATAGCTCCACAAATAGTGTCAAAAGCAATAGTTCTTGAAACCTGAAGACAACATGTTGGAGTAGGAGTTACTTAATCACTTGATGCAGGTATAACAACCATATGAATGGAAACAATTGTTGTGCCCAACATGGATGTTGTTAGAAGGGGATATTAATTGGATCTGTAACAAAATTGGGTAATGGATCGGGTGGAATCTCATTAGGAAGGAATCTGAGTTGAAGTTCAACATTATCAACAATAACTATTGGAATTTTTCCCCATGGTGTTTACCAATCTGATAATGATTACTCGTGTGAATAGGACTAGAAATCAACCACTGATGAGCTCAATGGTTGTTAGAGGGTATAGAATTGCTAGTGCAATGAATCCAAGAGGAGGATATCAATAATCATTTGTTGTAACTGCACAAATTCTCAATCACATATATGACCGTTATATGAAGCCAAATAGGGTAGTTTTTAAGTATCATGATTTTTTTTTAAATGTTGATTTAGATGTTCATGTCAAAGTGTTTAATCATATAGTAAAGGCTAATGCAATTTTTAAAAAATAATATATCATTAATGAGTTTAGTTATACGCTAAAAGATACGACATCGAATTGGTGCCATAATTACATGTCAAAATTTCCTAATTGTACCTTTTTGAAGTTTACATAGGCATTTTGCAAACGTCATCAAAAGACTTAGAATGACAAGCAAATATACGTGGAACTAAAAATCATGAAGCAGGAAGAGACCAAAAAGGTTGTTGTTTATTTTGAATAGATTCAGAATCTGGTTCATGTTTTAGAAATACCAACCACATACAATATTCTAACTATTGTGTTTAAAGCAGGTTTGATATCATACTTAAAAATTACAACTGTGGGGATGAAGCGATCAACATTATAATAACATAAAAAGGTGGCAATGTTGTGTGAAAAGGCATGACTATTGCAAAAGCAAGGAATGCACTTTCAATACCACATAATACCAAACATGTAACACCAATGAAAACACAAAATTATACAGGGAAAACTAACAAACATTGTACAAATTGTGGGATGACAAATCATAATGTAAAAACATGTAAAAAAAAAAAAAAACCACGGTAGTAATCATAACGGCAGCACAACCAAGGCAAAAACCATAGACACTAGAAGAAAAACACATATTTTCAACTAATTTTTACAACTAAATTTTAGTCGTAAACGACATTTATAACTAAAATCCCTTTAGTCACCTTGGACAAATTGCATGTGATATTAGTCGCAAATGACAAAAATATTGGATAAACGAAAAAATCAACATATATAAGTTTATCCTTTGACTCCATTATATACATATTGTCAAATGCAACTAAGATGTGACTATTTTAATCACTATTGAGGGCAAATGATGTGCTACCACGTGTCCTAATATTTAATTTTTAAAAATATATATTTTGGAATAATCTGAAATGTTCAATTCACATGCTTGGATGATTTATATTATGACACATGGCCTAATGTAAATATGCCACATGGCATCAAAAAATGAATTCAATACAAAATATTAATATTAAGTAGGTAGGTATATAAATAGGTGCCTACAAAGTTAAGCTACCTACCTACCTACTTACTTATGTAAAAAGGTAGGTAAGTAAATAGGTAGGTCCTACCTTCCTAGGTTAAATACTTACTCATATAGGTAAGTACTTAAGTAGATAAATACATAAGTCAACCTAGGTGGGTGAATCAAACTAAGCACCTATTTAGCTAGATAAATAAGTAGGTTGAAGAAATAGATAGTTTCAAATTGTGCATTATTTTATTTTATTTTTTGGGTTAAGCATTTTTCATGGCTCATCCCATGTGCACACATTTTTTAATGTGAAATTGGATGACCACACCCCTTGTTCATATAATGTTCAAACTAAAAATGGAGAACAAACAATATGAAATAAGTTTTGAAGTTGCAACTTCCTCACAAACTAAATTGCAACTTCAAAACTTTCTTCTCACCTTTTTTTAAATTTTTAGATTTGTAAATAATACATGGCTCACTAGATAATTAACTAATCATTTAATTAATAACGATTAAATTTAACGTATATTTAAATATAAGTTAAAACACTGTAATTATTAAATATTTGTTATCAACTATTTAAATAATTAATAACTATTTAATATTTAACTAACTAGCTATCTAGTTACTCACAACTTGTCAATAAATAACTCATGGATAAATAAACAACTTAAATATTTAAAAATATTTCCTTACTTTTAAATTTTGGTCGATTTATGAAAAATGTAATTAATGTAAAAATATATAATGATTATACTCAAAATAATTATTTTGAAATTAAAAAAATCAACTAATGATTTTTATTATAAAATAAATTCCTAAAAAAATATTTACTATTAAATTTAAATTAAATTAATTAATATAATTACTATATAATTATATGTATTATTATAAGAAAATTTATTGGTCAAGTTTTTTTTTCCATTAATAATTAATAACTATGAATACAATAATTTGCTGAACACATATTAATATTTTTTAATTAATGTCATATTACTATAAAATATTTATCATAGATAAGTAATTGCCAAAATTTTTAAATGAAAAACTATTATATAAAAATTCCTACAATTAAAATCATTATAATAAATATTTTAACTACATTATAAGTTTTCCAAATTTCTAATTCAGATTTAAAGTTGTAAATTACAAATTGCGAATAATTATTTTCAATTATAAAATAATTAAGAAATAATTATAACTAATTTGTATGTGAAATAATTACAATGATTTTAAATTAATGTAACATTAATTACAATAATTTATTTATTTTACTGTAAGAATATAAATTATATAATATAAAAATTTATGTTGTAAGAATAATTATGTAATGTATTTTATAATTAATAAGTATAATTATTTATAAAAGTGATATATTATGAACAAGTAATTACAAGAAATAAATATTTAGTTTATTATATTAAAATCCATGTACTTATGGTCATAACATTAATTATTTTAATTAAATTAATATTAATCTAGAATTAAATATAAACTAAATTATAGATTATAATAATAAAATGTAATTATAGATTAATTATTCAAGTATTATAATTTTAATTTACGAATAGATCAAATAATTACAATGATTTTATGTCACTATAGAATAATTATTATTTATATTAAAATTTATTGTAAGTAATGAAATAATGAGTAATACATACCATTATTTTAGTTTACTTTTGTTTAGAAATACAGTAATTACAACAACTTTACTCATTATTTTAAAATTATTATAAACTTTTGAAATAAGAATCTTAAAACTTAATTTTCCAATTAGGCTAAAATTTTAAGTATTATTATTAAAACATAAATGTTGTAAATACAAGAGCTATTTTTTGTGATTGGGAATTATCATTTTAATTAATGTGAAAATTAATTTTTTAAATATTATTTATTCATTTTATATATGTATTAATAAATAATAACGAAAATAATTTATTATAATTATTTTAAATTTGCAATAGATTTATTCTGAAATTTTATGACCTAATAACAATTATGTATTATATGTACATAATTAAATATTCTAGTATACTTGAATGGAATTCTTAAATTATAAAAATTTAATGAAAGAATTTTTAATTAAAATTATGAATAATTAAGTTGAATTATAAATTACATGTTTTTTATGATTAATTTATAAATAAATAAATCATTATGATTTTATAATAATTATATTATTACTAAAAACTTAAAAGTTATAATAGTCTATGTTGGAATATATTTAATTTATTTGAAATATAAGTAATTTAATGTAATGAAATTAGTATAATTAGAATAATCATATCAATGATTTTAATTTCAATAAAATATTATGAATATTAAGTTTAATCAGAAATCAAATTATTATTATAATTGATGTATATGTTTGACATTTGTTGATTACGACTAAACACCATTTCGCTTGCAACTAATGGGATTTTATATGGTTACTTTTGGATGATAAATCCAACCCATATATAAATGTAAACCAATTTAGTCATGGACTAATCGCAAGCTAATCATAGGTGATTCGGTTGATGTTAACATGATGTCACATTAGTTGGAGAATGCAAAATTTAGTTGCAAAAACCAAATAATTGCAAGTAATTATAAATGTGTTGATCACATATTGGCCTTTTCTTCTAGTGAAAAAACATTTTCATATGCATGCCACATTTGTGGTTTGAATGGACATAAAAATGACAGATTGTCCAAAGTTTATTAAAATGTAAAAAATGTTTCATGGGAAATTTGTGGCAATAATAGAGGTTCAACTTATTGTTGAAACATAAACACCCACTATAGATGTGAATGTGGTGGATGTTAATGTTACCACAAGAAGTAAAGTATTTAAAGAATAGGTGTTCAAGGATAGAAAGTCGAGGAAAGTAAAGAGTGCCACTAATTGGGAGAAAGAATAGCAATTGAAGAAATCAATGGTGAAGATGATTTAATAGATTTAGAAAACACAAACCCAAACTAAAGGGCCATCCACATCCATGGAGGGATGGAACACAACTTGGTTGGGTATGCTAAATACTACTCTTGTGGAAGCACAAAAATCACAATAAATAATAAATTCACAAGAAAAATTGATCATATAGAAGAGATTTTAAAATATATAGTAGATGTTAGAAACAAATTATACTTTGAACTTGGGACAGTTGTTTAAAATAACTCTTAAGTTAAAGAAATATCTTTGGCAAAATTTAAAACTAGAAAAAACTCAAAATTTAAGTAAAGTAACCACAAATAAACAAGTTGGTTTTTCAATACCATAGGTAAGGATAGCTATTGTAGTAGTAGATAATCATATGGCATTTATCCAAGTACAAATTGGGAAGAATACAATAGAGGATGTGTTGTTGGATGGAGGTTTTGGAATTAATATTATCATATAATAGTTGAGATTGGGGTTTCCAAAATTTAAACTTGCACCATATAATTTGAGGATGGCAAATCAAACAACCACAAAACTAGTGGGGTTGATCAAAGATCTAAAAATATTTGTTCATGGCATTCTTTACATAATTACATTTATTGTACTTTAGAATAGTGTGGTAGATTCTAATTATTCCATGTTGTCGAGGAAACCATGGTTAAGGGATGCTAACATTGTTACCATACAAGGGAATGGGTAGTTAAAATAATGACAATCACTAAACACTTGGGAGGTGAAGTAAAAAGACTATAAATGTTATTATGTTATGATTATCATAATGGCATCACATATGAAGAAGATAATATCATCTTTACTACATCTAGAGCTAGAATTGTTCTTTATAAGAACAATCAATTTACATGAAACAATTCAATATGTGAAAACCACAAATGTGGAGATCATGGATATAGATGTGAAGACTAGTATTTTAGAATAGGGATTTGGAGTACATAACACATAAAATAAGATACTTGGTAATAGATATGAGCTAAAAGTAGCTATGGAGGATAAGATGTATTCGAAAACGTACTATAGTCATCAGCCAAGGAGTGTTACAATGGATGAAACTCCAACAAAAATCAAAGCACATGAATTACAAATAGCTAGATGGACATTAACTGAAGATCAACAATTAATGAAGTTTAATTTAGGAATTGATGTAAATCAACAAATAATGAAGTAAGGTGTTGGAACTGGAGCAATTGTTGAAGGAATTCAAAAATGTTTTTTGCATGGACATATAAAAATTTAAAAAGGATTCCACCAGAGTTGGCACAACACAAAATTGAATTGGACATTACTATACCACCGGCACATTAAGCCAAGTACAAATTAAATCCAAACTATGGTACAATAGTTAAACAAAATACATACAAGTTATTAACTATTATATTTATTCAATTTATAGAGGAGGTTACATGGTTGTCACCCATAGTAATAGTACCCTAGAAAAATGGCAAATTGAGAATCTGTATAGATTTCAAAAAACTAAATGCAACCACAAAGAAGGATCCATATCCATTACCTTTTGCAAATGAAATGTTGAACATAGTAACAAGGTGTGAGGCATATTCTTTCTTAAATGGATATTCCACATATCATCAAATTTCTATAGCTCCAGAGGACAAATACAAGATTGCATTTGTTACAAACTAGGGGGCTTTTGTATGGAAGGTGATGTTGCTGGAGTTAAAAATGGACCTCCAACATATCATATAATCATTACTAAAACATTCAAAAAATATTTGGACAATTTTATGAAGATATTTTTAGATGATTTTATAATGTATAGTGACATAGATAATCATCTATAAAAGTTTTGGCTATGTTTTCAAAAGTGTATAGAATATGACATTAGTCTGAATCTAAACAAATATGCATTTATGGTATTTTCAGAAATGATATTGGGTTTTATTGTTTCCAAAAAAGGGAAATTATTATATCCAAAGAAAATACAAGCAATAGTAAACATGCCACCACTTAAGAATTTTTAGTAAATTCAAGTATTCAATGGGATGGCACAATTTTATAGATGTTTTATAAAAACATTTGTTGCCATTATGGCACCTATCACTAAATTGACCAAAAAGACAAAAAAAATTCTTTGGATAGGAAAATGTTAAAAGGCCTTGGAATTGATCAAACAAAAGTATATTGAAGCATTGATATTAATATCACCAAACTAGATGGTGGAATTTCATGTTCATATAAATGCATCCTTGTTAATTGTGGGGGGTATGTTGTTTCGTAACATAACATGGAAGAATGATCAACAAATAATGTATGCTTCTAAACTTTTGAACATAACATAACAAAATTATAGCACAACGAAGAGAGATGTTTTAGTAATGGTTTTGACTTTGCACAATTTTATATATTATTTGTTGGGCAATAAGTTTGTATTTTATGTAGATCATATGGCATTGGTTTATTTGATCAACAAACCATAGGTTATAGGGAGAATAGCTCAATGGTTGTTATTATTCTTAGAATATGATTTCACAATAATGTATAAGCCTAAAAGATTGTAGATTCATGTAGTTGCAAATTTACTGTTAAGACTACCATATATTGTAAAACCCACATGTATGTTTGATCAAACCATAGATGCAAGTTTGTTTTACATAGAACTTGAATGGTTGAATGATGTAATTTCTTTTTTGAAAACAGGACAAATTGAGGGCACGTTATCAATAAGTAGAAACAAATATTGGTAAGGTGAGTAAAACCTTTCACATTAAAGAATGGTGAATTGTATTGAATGGGCCAAGGCAACTAACTACAACAATATTTGACAATAATAGAAGCATAGATGGTGATGAAAAAATTACATGAAGGACCTTCAAAAGGGCATTTTGCAACTGGAATAATGTAAAGGATGATATTGGATGCTAGATATTGGTGGCCAATTATGTACATAAACGTGCATGATTATTACAAATCTTGTGATGCATGTCAAACATGAAGATAAATAACTCAAAGTCTTGCAAAGCTAATCACAAGTTTTCCAAAAGAACCATTTATGAAATGAGGATTTTGTGGGGCTAATTAAGTTAGCATGAAGATATATAAGGAACAAATATATTTTTGTTACCACAAATTATGTTACCATGTGGGTGGAAGCAAGAGCATTAACAATTAACATTGCATTAGTCACAACAAAGTTTACGTAGGAATGCATATTAACCATGTTTTGATGTCCCTTGATTATAGTCACAGATTGGGGAGTTCGTTTCATTAATGATGCCATCAAGTATTTGACAGATCATTTTTTATTGAAACATGCGAGTTCTACAACTTATTATCCTCAAGAAAATGGGCAAGCTGGGTCTATTAACAAGGTATTTGGGACATTATTGACTAAGCCAATTAGTGAAAACAAAAAAAATTGGGATGAACATCTGTTTACAATGTTATTTTCATACAAAATTGCAAACAAATTAGCAACATGGTATATACCATATCAATTAGTGCATGGATTACATCCATTAATGTCCATAGAGTACATAGTTTTAGTTGTTGGTGGAAATGAGACAAACAATATTCCTATGAAAGTTTTTATTAATAGAATTATAAAGCTAGAGAAGTTGCAAGATGTTAGAATGTATGCTATAAAAATTATAGGAATTCAATAGTGGAATAAAGCATTATGGAGTCAACCAAAAAATCTAGAGAAACAATTTAATTTTAATGATTATGTTCTATGGTTTCCAAAAGGGTAGGAAGTCACACCTAAGGAAGTTTACCAAGAAACGGTTTGGATCATAAAGAGTACAATATGCATTGCCAAATAACACAATGTTTATTAGGGCCCATTAATGATGCACCCCCAAATTCCTTGAAAGACTTAAATGCAAGTCCGAAAGTGAAAATAATGAAAGAAGAAGGAGTCGAAGTACATTCCTTAATTCACATCACTTTGGGGGTAAGAGGGGTGTGAGCTTAGGGATCAGGACTAGGATGAATGATTTTTTGATTGGTTAAAAAAAACTATTGTCCTATTTGATTATAATTGTAGCTAAATCACAAAAATCATTATGTCATTGCAAAGGCCATTGAAATGTCATGTGTTATCATAGTTTTGTGACTATAGTTAGTATGACGATTAGTGGGTTTTTTTTATGGATATATTATTATTTTGAATTGTATTAACATGTTTTAAATAAATTAAAAATACATTGATTTTTGTGACTAGAATAATGACTTATAATTTCGCATGGAACATGATGATGTGGCATTCCATGTGCAAGTACTATGTGATGCACCCCCACACTACTTGAAAGATTCAAATGTCAGTTTGAAGGTGAAAAGAACGAAAGAAGAAGGAATTAGGGTATGACCCCTAATTCGTAACATTTTAGGGGTAGAAGGGTGTGTTAGAGCTTTGGGATGGGGATTAAGACAAAAGACAAGCGGGTCAATTATTCACATAAACTTGCACAAACTAAACAACAAAGTTGGTTAATGCGTAATTGGAACACTTTTGGTGCATGAACTCACCATGGGCATACATGGGTATTTTCAAACCCTAAACCCAACTTGGGAGTCCCGAACTCCCAAAATTGGGATTTTTAGCACTTTGGAGGGCCATTACATCTTGTGAAACCTTCGATTAAAGTGAGGTTTGAAAAAAACTTATAGCTTTCATTGAAAGATTTCCAACTATATGTGGCACACCACTTACACGCATGTATTTCAAAGCGATTCCTGACTTTTAATGGTTGAGAGTCAAATTGGCATTAACTCTCGACCCTTCTTTTAGCCATAACTTGTGTTTTAAGTATTCAAATGGGTTATGGGAACCCATTTTAGACATTTACGTTTCAAGAGTTTTTCAATGGTATAAGAAATTATTTAATCCAATCAGTTTTGACCCCTAAAATATTTTTTTGAAAATTCAAGATTCCATAAGGATTCCAACTCCTAAAGTGGGAGTCCATTTGGATTGTAATTTGTGTTGTAAGTACTCAAATGGATCATGAAATTCCATTTTGGACATCTACATCTCAAGAGCTTTCTAATGGTATAAGGAAATCTTCAATGTAATGAGTTTTGACCCCTAAAATTGTTTTATGAAAATTTGGGACCTTAATTCCCAAAGTGGGAGTCCACTTGGAAATGTGTGGGCTCATTCCCTCGCACTCTTAGGAGTGTAAATGTGACTTCCAAGTTACATTCTCGACCTACACCTTTCCATGCCTTTGCTTTAGTCGCAAGCCTAAGGTTAGGGTTGTGACAATGATGTGGCATTCCACGTGTAATTACAATGCCAAAACATGTCTATTATGACTTGTCCTATTCGATTACAATGGGAAAAACGACTAAAAAATGGCATAAGGGAGTTTTTAAACAATTAGGGAAAATGACTATAGTTGAATAGGTTTAATTATAAAATACATGTTTTGGAATTGCATGCATTAAAATATTTGACTATTAGTCAACATGATTCATACATTATTTTGAATCAAATGAAGCATTTATTGGTTGGTCATTATGTTAGAGATGATGTCCAATCCTTCAATGTAATTATTTACATCATGAAATTGCAAGTCCAAATACTTTACTCTCACTATAAAAAAATTTGTCTTTTGAACCAGACATAAAACTGACTTCTATTTTTCAGCTACATTTATAATTACTTTATCATAACAATCACTAAGTAATAACAAAATACATCAACATGCCACATGGCATCATGGTTTTGCAACTGTAATCAATATGACAACTTGTTAATGTTTTTGGTAAATTATCATTTAAAAAAAAAGTTGTTCATTAATTAGTTAGTTTGCAAAACCATCCAGCTTTGTGACTAATAATGACTCAATCTCCCATGATGTTGACATGACATGTTATATCCCAACAAGATGATGTGATCCTATTTGTTAACATCATGATTCATGTCATTGATTTGATAAATTAATCTCATTTATTAACTAGTTGAAAATATTGTTGTCCTTTGCAATTAATAATGATTCGATTTTCCATACGATGATGACATAACATGCCATTTAACAACAAGGTGTCACAATTCTCATGGCAATCCATGATTTTTTGTGACATCACAACTTTTTGTGTGTCTTGAATTTATTGCACCAATATGTTAGGCCCACCTAATGAATTATCGAGTGTTTTTGGGTATTTGATTAAAAATCAATACACACTTGAACACCTCAAATCCATTAGTGTTAAATGACAAGTAGTCGCTTTAAAACAAGTGGAAGAAGGTTAAACAAATAGTTTACCACTTTTTCTTAAAGAAAACAAGTAAAAACGATTTTGTAGCATCTCCAAAGCTTGTAATCACAACAACAAGTGGGAATAACCACTTCAACACATTTTGTAAAGCCAAAGCTTGAGCAAAAACATAACTCATTTCATGGAAAAAAATCCAAAGTGCCAAAATACATTATAATCATATCAAAAACAAAGATTGGAAAAAAGGCCCCTTAAGCTTTCTTAAAAGAAGACTTCAAGTCCATTAAAAAACAGTGGGGATCTTTAAAAAATGAAAATCCCTATAAATCTTCCCAAATTCCAAGTTATCCAACCTTATTTTACATCTAAAACATGGAACTGAAGTTAGAGGCAACAATTGATTTTCAGTTTTATTAGTAAACAACTTCTCAAAATTGGTAGAGGTCTAAAATTGATAGTATCATAAAATCGATTCGAACCCTAAAACTGGTAGTAATCTAAAATCAGTTCTAACCTAAAATCAATAATAACCTAAAATCAGTTATAATTTCAAATCAATAGAAACATAAAATCAATATAAATGTAAAATTAATTTATATCAAAAATCGGTAAGGTTTGATTTTTAGTACAAAATTACAACTCTTCAAAACTAGCCTAGAAAACATTCTAGCTTTAACACTATCCTCCTTTCTATTTTGGATATCGTCCTCAGGATCATGTAAAACCATCCTATTTCTACCAAAAAACTATCTACTTTACCACTGAAGCTGCTACTGAAACCGTGCATCCCTTCACCCTGTCCGCCTCCATTGTGGTTCCAATTCCTTCCTTTGCTCCTCCCATACTAACCATTCTAGATTTGGTTTTGGATGTCATCTTAGCTGGAGAAGGAGGAACAAAAGGCAGTAGAACAAAATTTGGAAAAGTTTGGGCATAGGCAACTAACCGAAGTAATAACAATTTTTTGTCCTTTTAATAGCTAGTGAAGATGTCATTCAATATTTTAGTAATTTGTGCCTTATAGAACTACCACTGTTCAATTGGATTATTTTTTACCTTCTATTGATGGATGAAGAGCTCTACCTTCACGAACGCATTTTTAGTTATGATCACCCCCAATTTAGCAATTTAATGGAAGGAATGACCTACCTTTTCGGATTTTTGGGTGAGGAACCAAATTTGCATCTATAGGTCTTCTAGTTGTTTTTGCATGATGGGAGCATGGTAAGATAGCTTTTGGACATTCAACTATAGACATTTAATGGTTTCGATATATTTTTTCAAGTTGTCTGCTTGGAAGTACAACCTCGCATCGAAGTCTGCATTTTCCTTCTCAAGTCGCTCGATTCATTTTGTTGTAATTATGAGCTTCTACGCATCCATTATAGTAATGAGCTCTAAAGATTTCTAGTTAGCTTCCAGTTTCCAGTACTCCACTTCCAATTCTGTTTGTTTCACTTGCAGACGGTCTAAATTAACATGAATGATTGTCGGCCGGTCTTGGAGGGTAGGGACTTGAGCTCGGTACTCCTCATTTTCAGCCAAAGATTTGTCCAACTAGGTTTGTATACTTGCCGAACTTGCGTTTGAGCTTGGCACAACTCAATCCTCAAATGCAAAACCTTAGCCTTTGCATTCAAGGCCTCTTTGAATGTAGCCTCCTTTTCAGTAGTGGTTGCTTCGAAAGCATGGCGCAAGGTGCATATAGTTTACACATAGGTACCAAAAACATGCAAGTAGTTTTTTAGCCCTTGTAGAAAGGACTACCACGGAAGTGATTTCAATTGTAATCTGGTCCCAATCGAACCAAGAATTTGAAAAAAATGTACTGAAAATGAAGCCTTTGCATCCTTGGGACGATTCCTTGCCTAAGTCCCACCAAAATTGAAATCCAGTGGAGTGTCCATTTATGATATTCCATCGACCGGGATATGCTCACCTTGTAACCTATCATGCAATCAGTGGGGCAAGGATTAGGTCTAAGAGGGAATGGTATCATGAAAACGTGATTTTGGTAGACTGTATGGACTTGGATTCAATGTCCTATCCTACCATTTTGGGCTTAGTTCCCGTGACTATGATTGCTCGCTAGGTGTTTATTTTCCGAGCAATAGCATTGGCGTCCCACATACAAATTGCCCATTGTTGGTACTATATCTTTTTCCAGTGCAAGAGCAATAAATGGTTGTTGGCTAGATTGACCAACTTCCTGTTACATTTGAAGAGGGTTGTTGAGATCAATTAGTTCACCTTGAGGGGATGGTTCATTAGAAAAAAAATGGGGTTTTATAACCAACTTTTGCGATTATTTTTGTCCAAGGCGACTAATGTTTTACTTGCATGTGACAAAAATTAGTCGCCTTGGACAAAAATAGTTACATTGGACAAGTAAAAAAAACCCATTTTTCTTCTAGAGGTTCCAGAACCGTACACTTTATGTCAAAATTCAATTTAATTGAGGAGGTATCTTTGTCTTCATCCTCGTCCTTGAATTCTAATAGTTGGAAATTTGGGTCGATTGGAAACCAATGTTGAAGGATGATGTCAAACATTCACGCTCCACCGAATTTTGTCTCCTTGCCCATTTTTTATTTTTTTGGTTTTAATACAATAGAAAGATCCTTCAATTAAGAATGTAAGTTGTTGCGACTTGCGCCCAATTGACCTATTTTTGGAGTTCGACCAGGGTCACCAAAAGCATAAGCTTATTGTTGACATTTTTCCCCCAAGTCCCCTTAAGCCAAATTGCTTGAATGAGCACTGAAAGTTTGGCTACGTACATTCTTTTAAGCTAAGAAACCCTCCACCTTTCTTTTTGCACAAATGCACCAAAGGGTGCCATCTATAAGCACAAATTTGGCACCTTTCTAAAACACATTGTTGGCAACTCGGTGATTTCGATTCTCAATAGACATAACATTTCAACAACATGGTTTTCGATAATAATTATCGAAACCCCTTACACCACATATTTTATGGTGTTTACATTCAACCGAACTATCGACTATAAAAACTCCTTAATGATTGGATCCCTAATGGGCGTTAATTTAAGGGTTGTGGCGCACTCCCAAGTTCCTAGTTAGACCCAAGATGGGTCTAAGTTACTCAAACAACGGAATTGTGAGGAATTCAAGGCACGCTCTTAGCTTTCAAGACTATAAGGGGTAAAAGGGCATGTTAAAGCTTCGGGATGGGACTAGGAAAAGTGACAAGCTTTAGTTACTTATTCAATCATGCATCAAACCAACCAACAAGTTAGTTAGTTCACTTTCTGGAGCACCTTTAGTGTTAGGACAAGCCACAGGCAATTTTAAATTCATAAGATTCACCATGGTTCGGACTCGGGGGAAGCCACCACCTTCCCCCATATAATATTTTCTGTGTCTCTCCATGGCACCTACATCCGAATGGCTTTTTGTCCGAGACTCCCAAGGAGGAGTCCTGAAATTGTCCCGGTTTGGATTCACATGACTTTGCGAGATCATAACTCTTTGCTCAAACCTCCGATTGGGATGAGGTCTAAAGCAAACTTGTAGTTCTCCTCGAGAGCTTTCCAACGGTGTATCGCACTCCTCCTGCACATACCGAGGTCGGGTCAATTCCTGACTTTTAATGGTCAGGAGTCAAACTAGTAGTTTGACTCCCGGCCCTTCTTTTTGCCATAACATGTGTTATAGATGTCCAAATGATGCATGCGAACACATTTTCGACATCTACACTTTGATAGCTTTCTAATAATTTAAAGAACATCCAAATACGAGGTGTTTTGACCTCTGCAATTGAAATCTAAAGTTTTAGGAGTCCCAGAGGACTCCCAAGTTTCAGGAGTGTGAGTTTCATCTTCACACTCTCTCAAAGTAGGGTTGTGACATGTTGTCAAACTAGCAAGCCTTATCAAATTTTCCCATGCTACGTCCCTGCTAGCTACCCAACATTGAAACATATCCATGCGGCTAAACATGAACTTACCCCCATAAAAAAAACTTACACTATTTCTGTCTTTTTAATTTCATGTTTAGTTTCCATTGCAATTCTCTGTTTAGTCTCCATTTCGATTCCCTCCTCTTCTTCGATCTACTTTACAATAGCTTTCTACCTATCTTTTTCTAATTGTGAAAGCCTCTCTACCTCTTCCTTGTTCATTCCTGTTCTCATATTGCTAAAAAAACAAAAGGTTTGGTTGATTTACCGATTTCCTACACTGTAGGAACTACCTGAGCAGAATGACATATAATAAAATGCAAAGGGTGAAATGAGAGAAAAGGTCCCACATTTATACTCGGTGAGCCAATTTTGTTGTTTCCGAAACCAATTGTGTTGTTTGCAAAATGCGATATTAGTTCTTGGATATCAATTTAGGCGATGCATTATACCTTTTCGTTAGATTCCAAAAACGTGTTACTATCAAAACATGACATTGTTTTAGTGATGCCTTTTCCACTTTCTTTTTCCTTAAATGCCGAATATGTGTTACTGTCAAAATGTGACATTGGTTCATTGATGCCTTTTTCATGTTCTTTTTTGTTGGATATTATTTTAGCGAAAAGGCAAAAAATGCCAATGGATGCAAAAAGATAGGTTCTACTGTCATCCAACAATTTCCCATCCACAATCGATTTTATTAAGAGGGAATAAGCTCTTGGATATTCTAAATCCAAAATTTGACTCACATTCACTTACTTTGTGATTTTGGTTGAAGCATGAATTCTAGTGGAACCCAAATTTTTGGTTGGCAACTCAGTTTTGATTTTAGACCTTATCATCGAGCTTTCAGTACCAATTTCATTTACCTCATTTTCAATTTTAGACCTTGTCATTGAGATTTCGATACCAATTGCATTTACCTCATTTTTTATTTAAAACCCTATGGTTGAAATTTCAATACTAGTTGGGTCTTCCGCATTTTTAGTTCGAACTAGTGTGTCTTTGATTTTGGTTCCTTTAACTTTGTACTACTTAAATTACACATTATTTTAAAAAATTTGGTGGTCCACTCAATGTGTGATGATTTGTAAAACTTAATGTTAGTTGAAAGAATAATCACATGAACATATATGAAGAAACAAAAGATGTGAAGATAATTCATCAAATGATAACTTTAGTTTACACATGTGAATCATGCCAAGAGAGTAACACACATTTTTGTTAGGGGAAACTTAATCAAAATTTGAAAGTTTGCTCCCAAAAAAATGATGTACAAACTCCACATGTTACTTGGAACCCTAATTAAGTAACCTTGACCCACTTATTTTTTCCTATTATGGACTAATGGGTAATCTTTTCCATGTCAAGTTTTGAGCCACCTTATATTACTTGCACTCACCCTCCATTTGATATTATTGGGGTGCTTAAGTCCTCACACCCAACCCTCAAATATTTATTGATATAGTTGTTTAAGAACGTAAGGTCATTTGCATGCCTTGATGGGATTTTTTGGGGTACATATGTCATATCTTAACACATTTTTTGCTTAGTTCTTTTGCATGCAATTGTCAAGATCATGGTCTAATGTTGTGAGATGGTATTTTGGTTCAATTATTCGTGGACAAGATTGTTGGTGATTGTTCAACATGAATGCCCATCCATGGTTGCTTAAATGGAATGTTGCAAGTGCCTTTGGGAATGCATTTGACAAATGTTCTTGGGTATATGTTTTTTCTATTGTTGATGATTTGTTGAATGATAATGGGTGATTGGTTCTCTTGTTGAGTTGTGATGATGCATTTACCATGGACTTGTTTTCTTTTGCAAGGGGTAGTAAGGTTCTTATCCTACTTAAAAAATACACATGCATCAACAACAACCTAAGCACACTAAATTAAGGAAGGTAATACCAAGACTAAACCTCCATATTCATTTTGTTCATGTTGTTTTGTCAATCATATTGTTAGATGTGGGTATGAATGGATATGGATTTATATTTATCTAATTAATTTTTAATGAACTTAGTATAATTTTGAGTTGGGAGGATTTAGGTTATTATCATAATTACATTTTAGATTATTGGTGGTTACTTTATATGATGCTTATGAGGATTTGGGTTATTATTGAAATTACATTAGGATAGTAGACTAATCATGGGTTAATTAGCCATATAATTCCCCCCTTGTTTAAAAACACTTTGTAAATTATTGGACATTAGATAATAATTGTGCTTTATATTTGCAACACATGGAAAAATGTTATGTTTTGGTAACCTTAAAACTTCACAAAGAAGCAAATTTTCTTTGTAATGAGTAGAAGGAAGCTCAAGGTTCATTTAATGTGTGTTATGATGGTAAGTGAAGGACCAACTTGTAGAAAATGGGAGTATTTCACTTGAATAGGGTTTGAAGACAACATATAAAATTCAACATATCACTAGTATATAATAGAATAAACTTGAATTGGATAGTTCAAAATTTGTGGTAACCTATGTTTTATCCACCTTAAGCTTCATTAAGAATCATTTCCATGATTGTAAGTAAACTTTGATACTTATGGTAAAAGAAAAGAAAGAGGATCCACATATGAATATAAGTGGTAGATGTAACCCAAACGTGGGTTGGGATACATTGACATTTAACACATATGGATGCATCTAATGGAATTCCAAGTTGGATTAATGAGGTTTATTTGGGGTAGACTTTGTTTTTTCTTGTGAATGCTCACCAAGCCTAGGGGATCATTCAAAGTTTATGAGTATCATCGATTGTGGACCCACTTGCATATCCTATTGAGTTGGATGAGATCTACAATCACATGCTTAATGGTCTTTTGACCATGAAAACTCAACAAGAAGCTTAGAGGGGTGAGAAAGTCATATGTTCAACTTTTGGCTTTTGAATATTGGATCTCGTAGTTGGGACATGCTTGAATTTGAAGCTTATTTTAGTTCTTGTCCTAAATAGTGTGATATTTTTAACTTTTCCATTTGAAAGTTTAAAACATGCAACTTTTTATGATGTAGGAACAATGTTCATTGTTATACTTGAAACGAGTTGTCATGTGTTTGATTTGGATGGGGACCAAACATTATATATATATTTGAAGTTTCTTGTTCCAAATATTCAAGAAGAAAGAAAGATGAAGTTGGACTAAGGGTTAGATTATCCATGATGGACTATGATATACACTATGAGAAATCAAGTCCATTAGAACTACATTACCCTACAACTATTGCTCAAAAACAACTAATATACAATTACACTATAACTAGAGTGTGGAAATATAAGTAATTAAAAAATAAAATGCCCCATCAAAAAATAAAGGACTTGTTTAATAATTGCAAATGGGACACCTATATGGTGTAATGTACGCATTTTACATATGGATGTAGTTAATCATGTTTGACTTTTTGGTAAGTTGCACTTTAGCTGAATGTGACAATTACATTACAACTAGTGTAAATGTAGCACCCAATTAGCAACTATGTTACAACTAGTGTGCAATGTCAACATATATAATCATGTCATGTGTATGCATTTCCTCCACCCATTAGATATGACATTTGCGAATAGTTGTTAACTATGATTCCCATTAATACAACTAGTTATGCCACTATAAAAACATTAACTTTCCACTATTTTATAACTACTATTTAAACATTAATAATTTGATAACTTTAAAAAATCATAATTAATGCATAATATTTAACAATGATTTTTCAATAACTTATTAAATATTACATATTGATTAATAATCAATAATCAATCTGAATTAATCAATGTAATTTAAAATTTTAGTTTGTTAATTGATTCAAATAAATAAACTATAAATAATTAAATATTAATCTAATTTAATCAATCTAATTCAAATAAATATTTTTAAAATTAATTTAAAAATTTAATTAAAATTTGAAATTAAAGTAATAAATGACTAATTATTTGAATTCAGATAATTAATTATTTGAAATAACTAACAAAAAATTAGATGAATTGGAGTGATTAGTTTAAATTATTATTTTAAACAATAAAATATTTAATTTATTTATTATAATATTTATTTATATAATTAGTTCAAATATAAATAAATAAATAAATAATAGATAATCCAAATAATACATTTTGGGAATCTATTTGATAATTAACTATTTATTTCAAGAATTTAAATCAAATTATTATTTAAAAAATTATTAACATAAAATTATCATATAATAATTTATTTAACTTTATAAATTTTTATTTTTAAAATTAACATAAAAAATGTGGGAAAACATTTTTCTAAGTTGTAACCCATTTTGCAACTAATGTGCATTTAAACAATTTATCCCATAAAAAATTTCATTGAATCTCATTTCACAAATTATATTTTAAAATTTTTTTTCTTGTGTGTTCACATTAAAATACATGTGTCAATTTGGGATGAGCTCAAAAAAGCTTAACCTTTTAAAAAAATTAAAAATTAAAAAAACAAATTACATGGGTATTCTTCAATTCACCTGCCATTTTACCTTCCTACATATTTGACTATCTAATTAAATAAGTATCTAATCTTACTTTTATACCTACCCATTTAGGTAGGTAAATAGGTATTTAAGGTAGGCAAATAATATGTAGCCTACGTATGTAGGTTTCTCCTACCTACCTAATTTTATCTACCTAGTACCTACATATGCTTATGTATTAATCTACCTAGCTACTTAAATAAGTTTTAAAATATTTTATTATGTTAAAACTCAATTAATATGGCACATGGCAACTTTTAGTTATGCCATGTGTCACAATCTAAAACCATATAAATGAATAATCATAATTGATGGTGGAGATCAATATTTCCAAAATAAAATAAAATTCATCCAAAAATCCCCATAGTGCCATGTGTCAAATTTTGACAAATCAATGAAAAATGACATTAACATGACATTATCATAGTTGTTGCAAATTAGTTGCATTGAAATTACACAATAATTGTTCTTACATAATTATACATGAGTTGCATCCATTGTAACTTGTGCAACTTGTTTGATAACACTCATGCCTATAAAAATACGTTCAATTGCTATGAGTTGCAAATGGTCATTGCAACTCAAAAACCCAGTTGTAAGGCTAGTTGCAAATCACCCCAATTTTTCATAGTGATAGGTTAATAATAAATTTTATGAAGGTTTCATAGCATGTAAAAATAAATATATTAGATTTCACATGGGTAAATAATAAACTACATGGAAATGGTGGTTTTATGGATTCAAATGTTAATGTCAAAGATGAAAAGTTTTTTAATGAGGTATAGGAGTAATGTTCCATTTCTCCTTATATATAAATGATAATTTTAGGTGTATGGGCCTGTGTGCAATGTTTTTCTTACTTTTAAAGATTGAAAAAATATATATTTTTATTTGTTTTGGAAAGTCATTCAAGGTGTCATTATTATAATGCATAGTATTTTTTACTAGGTTTTTTTGTCAATAAATACCCAACATGACAAATGTAAAAAAGATGACCTTGTCAATATGAACAAGTTGATTTAAACCTATCAACATGATTAGGTAGTCAATTTGGATCTAATTGTTTTGACCAATTGATAGTTAAAGTGACTAATTATATGATTAGTAAATAATGGACCACTTGATTGGGTCAAATTTATAGCTAAATTATAAGTAATTTTTGGATTATTATTTGTAAAATAATAGGTAGGTAGGTAAATACAAAAGGCACTTAGGTAAGTAGGTGTTAGTTTAGCTTAAACTACATATATTAAGTTCACCTTGCCAAGCTATTTCAGTTTAACCTACCTACCTTAGCCTTCTAAGCATGTGTATAGGTTGCAAGTATAAAGAATTAAATCCCAAACCTACACAATGATAAACCAAGTATTTACCAATGGATTACACCATCAATGGTGTTCAACTATATCAAGTTTTCTATTTCACATCATTACATAATGCCTCAACCTAGGTGACAACTAGTGGTTATAATTAGGTTAAATTTAACAGTTAAATATAATGGTCAAACATAATGATCAAAACTTGGCTAAACTTAATGGTTAAACCTAATGCCTAAATATAATGGTTAAACATAATTATTAAACCTTAATTAAACATAATGATTAAATTTAGTGGCTGAACATAATGATTAACTTATGTTAAACATATATAATGATTAAATTTAATGACTAAACCTTGGTTAAGCATAGTGGATAAACATAGTTGTTAAATATAAGTTGTATGTAATGGCTACACCTAATGGTCATACTTAATGGTTAAACTTAGGCTTAACTTAATGACCAAATTAAATGGTTAAACATGATGACTACGCCTAATGCTTAAACGTAATGGTTAAATTTAGGCTAAAATTTGGTTAAATTTAATGGTTAAACCTAATGGCAACACTTAATGATTAAACTTAGGTACATAGGTGGGTGGGTAGATAGGTAGTATGTAAGTTGGTCAATAGGTCAATAAGTGTCACAAACACCATTTTTGCATGACGAATGGAGTTCATTCATATGGATGTTCATCCATGATTCATATGTAATTCTTAATTCATTCTTAATTAATTCGCAATTCACTTTTAATTAATTCATAGTTCATTTCTAATGGCCTTTTAGTTCATTCTGAATTAACTCTTAATTGACTCACAATGGATTTTTAATTCATTATTAATTAATTCTTAATTAACTCGTAAATTTCACTTGTAATTATGAAGTATTTTAAAAAGTTTATTTGGTCGATGGGCACATGGAAACCTCCATGTAAACTTCTTTGAACTAGGTTCCCAAAAAGGTAAAATATAAATAAGACTGTTATTACTTTTAGTATATGCAACACTAATTTAAAATATAATTTACACCATAGCCTTGCTATGTTTTTTTATGTTCATGTTTTTTTATTTCATTGCATTCAAGATTTATTTATACTTTGGTTTTACACATTCATGTTTTTGATTTTAACCTTTGTGTTTTTGTTTGGGTTATTTTGTTTCATGTTTTGGATTTAGACTTAGACTTATCCTTTCATCACTTATTTTTGTAGTTTTTGTATTTATGACAATAGGTAAGTGGTGGCTAGGTAATAGGTAGGTAAATATATAACTATGTAATTAGGTGGACAAGTAAGTAGGAAGTAGATACATAGGGTAAAAATCATGTCACATTTTTATTAAAAAAACATTGGGCATTTTAACTAAATGTTCCACTTGACTAAAGACCATAGATCATTTTGATTAAGATTGTACAACTTGATATCTAATCAAATAAATCATTATAGTCAAGTTGATTGGTAAAAAAATACATATGTCATTCAAGCCTTTAATTTTTCGTCAAAATGTACATGTCCATTAATCAAATTGAACTTCTTAAAAAACCAAGATTTGTAATAGTGTGTTATTCTCTTTGAATGTGTTCATATATTTTATGCCAATGTTGGTTTTTTCCAATAATAAATTTGTATTGTCTTATAGAACAAAAATGTTTTAAGTCCATGCATTAATCATAAAGGGATACATTCCAAGTTTAATGCATTGAATCAAAAAATATTAAATGAATTGTACACCTCTAATGTGGTTATGTTATTATTGGAAATCCTATTTGTGTACGTAAAAAGCTACTATGCATTTTAATTACACATCTACGACAATTAAATTTCAAGGTGGGGTGGAGGCTACCTAGATCCTTAAATAAAGTAAATCCATACATTATTTGTCATAATAAAAAGACTTATTTGTCTTTTCCTTTTCATTTTTTATGTGTATTAATGGATTTATTTTGTGTTGTACAATTTACCCTTATTTTAAATCTTGAATATGGGAAACAAGAACAAGTGCCACACTTTGCCTTCTTCAATCCACCATGTTCATTATCTCAATTAAACTTTTGATAATAAATGCATTGTATTTGAAACTTCATATTGCAATAAATGTAAATATTTCAATATGTACCAATCCACATTCCATTTCACATAAATGAATGAATTTCATTCAATATGTTATCATATATCCATTCATTTCGTGTTTCAAATTGATGGATGACATTTGTTGAGGATTTTACTGTAGTTACAAATTTTTATCCTATTTACTACAAGTAATTTGGGGTAAGTAAGTTTAGAACTAGTTCCAATGTGAACAAGATTTTAGTTTTTTGATGTTTAGGATAAGTGCAATGGTGTGTGATCAAAATTCAATTTTTTAGATTTTGAAGCACATTGTAGCTCCATTGTGTCTTGTTGTGTTTATGTGTTCTTATTATGCAAGGAGTTTGTTGAGGTTTTTGTTGATACTTGGATTCATGTGTTTTGTAGGTGAATACTTTGAAATCTAGAAAATTGTCATTGATTTAGCTCAATAGTGCTAGAGTTAAATTTGTGGCTAATTGCATTAAGTTATTGGTTATTTTGTTTGTTACTACACAATATTATGGTGTTTGTTTTTTTGAGCATTGCTCGGGCATTAGGCGACGTGATCTTTTGTGTTTTATTTATACATATTGCAACTTAGTGTGAGTGCACAATGTTTCTTTTCCTCTCTTGTTATATTCATTGTTCAAATGCAATAACAACAACAATGGTGGTAGCTTGAACCACCATTGCCATTGCCAAAAGTTGTAGGAAGAAGAGTTGTAGTGTAGAAATAGGAGCTAAAATCCAAGGAAGAAGAAACAAGAAGAAGGAGAAGAAGGAAAGGAAAGAAAAAAAAACAGGGGCAGGGGGCAACGAGCTGTTGCAACCCATTGAAATAGAAGGAGAAGAAAAAAAAAAGGTGGGGCCGGAAGGGAGAAGGAAACATGGTAGCACATAAACAAAGTTTTGGCAACCATCATTGTCGAACTTTAATTTGGTTGAAATGTGGGCTGAGCCTACCAGCTTGGCGAGGCACTAATGGCCTGCAAGGTTTGGGCAAGGCCTAGGTGAATAAGGCTAACATGGTCCAATATAAACTCGCCCTGAGCCACTTTTGTTTTTTGTTTTGTATTTTTTATTGAATTTATAAACCTAATAATTATGTTTAACACTAATCCAAGCTGACACGTGTCAAAATTTACATATATAATTTTTGAAAAAAAAATTCATCCAAATGGAAGGTTTTTGTCTGTTTATTTGTTTAAATTTTTTTTTAATCCATTTGTAATTTTCAAAAGGCCATATATTCCACATATGGGCTCAAATTTGGACGATTTTCATGTCATTGGATTCGTCTTAGCAAGCTTTATGTAGTAATGGGCATGCAATCACTTTTAAGATTGTGATTTTGGGAGTCTATAAAATAATTTTCCTATTTTTGGGATTTATTTCACATAAAATCTCATAAATTGATATCTCTTGCATATGACATTTGTTTTGGGTGCCATCTTCACCATTGTTCTTGTGGTAAAGGAGGTTGTCATTTTAGGAAACTTCAACCAAGTTTGTGAAAGGCCATTTCCTAGCCCTTTTTTTAGTGGTGTGGCGCGAGGGTTGCAAGGAGCTGTGAGGTGTGCAAGAGGGCATAGAACACATGAACAACACAAAAATGACTTACTTGTAAGTACTCTTGATATCAATAGGTGGTGGAGTGTTGTGCTATTAAGATGCATCATCAACTTTTGAATTTTTGCATAACTGTTGTTGTAAGTCTCTAAATGGAACTTACACAGGTGGAAATGTGTATGTGTTAAAAAGTTCCTCCCCCTTGTGTTGTGGGTTTTTGCACCTATTTCTTATGTTTATGTTTGGGATTATTAGTTTTTTATTAAGGGTTAAGGAAATCTATGAGGTTGTGTGCCTTTAGGTTACATTATAGGGCGAACATAAGTTTGTGTGATGATTTCTTACAAATTTGTGCATATTGTTTAGTAAGAAACTTTGGGTAAAAGGCTATGAACCTTCCCACGTGTGTTGATTGTAACACAATGAGCTTAAAAGTTGTAGTTGGTGTGGTTACTGGTTGGTTATGGGACAAGGCTACCACCCAATTTTGATTATTAAATAGATCCTACTTGACTTTTGATTTGCCCAAACATATATATTAGGGTTTAATGGTGGGTAGGTTATACCTGGTGTTTGTCTTTATTATTGGGTGAGATCAGATTGATGACTGATAGACCCATTGTGGTAATGAAATTGAGGTCATGACTTATGAAATCGCATTTGTTGTTTCTATGGTTGTGAAGGCCCCAAGTGCATGTTTAGCCCCATAAAACCTTTTTTGTGGATGTAGGTGCCCTAACCATACATGTGTAGCAACCCTAGTTACCATTTTGGTTTGGGGGATTTTAGGGTTAAGGAAAGCCGCAATAGGTCAACACCCTTGTAGGATTAGTTGAACCAATACATGTTCAACAATCCTAGTCATAGTGGGGTTATTAGATTTAAGGTTATAGGTTTAAGGTTTTTAATGAAACTTGGATTAAGATTAAGTTTCATCATGGACATGTGTTGAAATTTAGATTTCGAAGACAAGTTTGCCAAAGGATTTACCAACAGAGGGGTGCATTTTTAACCATTTACATTATCACACGAAAGAGATTCTTCATATTTTAAGGTATATCTACCATTGATAGTGTCGGTACCACTTGTGTGGGACATGGAGGATGTCGCAACCCCACTTTGGCCAAGTGTGGGGGTGAAGCCCAACACTTGGAAAAGTTGGAGGTTGGGAGTCTTCCGAGACTCCCGAATGTTTAGAGCTCGACAGCAAGGGGCAAAACACCTCGCATTGGGGTGTTCTTGGTGTCATTGGAAAGGTCTTGAAACGTAGATATCGAAAATGGCCTCGCATTGACAATTCAGACATCTGCAGCCCAAGTTATGGGCAAAAGAAGGGCCGGGAGTCAAACTGGCAATTTGACTCCCGACCACTAAAAGTCGAGAATCGACCTCTTCCCGACGTCCGATTTGAGCGTGCGACATGGCGTTGGAAAGATCTGGACGAGGGCTACAACTTTGGTTTAGACCTCGTTGCGATCCAACTCTGCAGTCGGGAGTTATGGCGGTTCAAAGTTCCAGGAGTCCCGCCGGGACAATTTCGGGACTCCATTTCGGGAGTCCCGGGAATTTGTGCC
>Ga0209611_10000227_pt1 | contig 74035 bp, 63 predicted proteins | sample S1TSphgellanicum_3_FD_187693 | JGI IMG/M metagenome (GOLD analysis project Ga0209611, IMG submission 187693) | Host-associated microbial communities from peat moss isolated from Minnesota, USA - S1T2_Fc - Sphagnum magellanicum MG (SPAdes) (version 2) | ecosystem: Host-associated > Plants > Peat...
CCCTTTCTTCCCCCCATGTTCATGTTCAAGTGGTACGAAAGCTTTCAATGAATAATGGTGTTGCGAGGCATAAAATTTGGATTTATGTGCAAGAATTATTGAATACTGAATAATGTTTCCAAAAGAATTTCAACAAAATCAAAATTTTTAATTTTAAAGCAATTGGGGCAAACTAATAGTACTATTGGAAAACCCTTAATGAAATGTGGGATGTCTTGGAGGTGATTTTGCAATTTTTAGACATAAGATATGGAAAATATTGAATTTTGAATGATATTTGTCATTGAAAATTAATTTGAAATCTTAGAAAAATCACAACTAACATTTATCATCAGGGTTTTGTTCACATTTAAAACATAATCATGTTCACATTTGTGCCAACAACACAAGCCACACTATGTATTTACGATGGAAAGCGATTTACTTTTTTGTTTATCATGTTGAAATTTCCCAAACCACCGTGCCTCTTGCCATGTTTTTGGTACCTTTGGAAAGCCTTCAGTTAATAAGGGTGCATTAACTTGGTATCATAATGTTTCGACCTACAATGGAAAAGGTATTGAATGCTAAACATTTTTTTCACTGAAAATACATGTATATCAAAATTAAAAATCATAAGAAAATTTGGGCATGCTCTTGATATTGATTGAAAACATTTGGTGATTAGGATTTAATGAAGGTGATTTGGAAGTTTTCAAACCTAAGGTGTGAAAATTATTGAATTTTGATTAGTTTTTGTCGTTTGGAATTAAATTAAAATTTTAAAAACCGTTTTTGAAGGAAAAAATAATTCACACATAGACTACATTAATTTGTATAATGTTTACAAACAACCCAAATTTTTTGAGGTTTTAACTTTTAATTGTGTAACAATGTGGGTACTTGTCCACCTCAGGGTTGAAAGTGATCCAAAGATTTCTATTATTAGCAAGCAAAACCTAACACAACTTTAGCCTACTCTAAGAAAAACAAGGGGTGTGTCACATTATGGCCTTACCATTTATATTTAAAAGTATTTTAGGCAACATGAAACATTAGTAGAAAAACCCCCCTTTTGCAACTATGCTTTCAACTACATCTTAATTATAAAACATAATTGAAAGTAACAAAAAAAGTTGTAAATATTTTTTCCAACTAAAAAATGTTTTTTTCAACTTCAAACCAAAAAAGTTAACACGTACAAATTGACAATTACGTTTTAATTGAAAGAGTTTGCCACATGTCATCACCGTAGCAATAGCCATCTTAACCATTTTAATTGCAAACTATGTTACGAACCTAGTTGCAAAATGTTGTCAACTCCCCTCGATTAATGGATGAACTTCATCCGTTGACTACGTATAACATTGACAAAATATTCAATTACAATTTCAACTACATTTCAATTATGTCAATTAAATGTTTAGCCGATGATGTGGTGATGTGTGGCACACCCAAAACATTCCACCATCGATCAGCCATAATAAAAATTAAATTGAAAAGTAAACTATGTTGCAACTATGATGGTCAATGCATTTAGCCAATGGTGGGATGACACCTGTGGTGATTTAATAAGGTTTGGGATGAACCGGTAGTTAAATGAGACACATGGCATAACCTAGGCTTATATATGTATGTGGTGCCTAATCATAAGCGGTTATTTAATTACCTAAGCAAAGGCTAGGTCTAAACCTACGTCCCTTAGTTTAAGCTTAAGGTAAAATTAGACATAGGCATTGAAGCTAGGCCTAGACATAAGCAACCACCTAGCTTAAGCTACAGTTAGACTTAGGCATTAGGTTAAGCCTAAACCTAAATCACAAATAAACTCCTATTTCATTTAACTTAGTCTTTAAAGTTGAACCTTTTTTATTGGTTCATTCCAAATGGCTATTACATTTTCATGTTTACTTTGATTCTCCATCATCCTAATGCGCTTGTTTAATATATAGTTTGGATAATTTAAATGGAAGCTAAACAATATGGGACAAACATTTTAGTTGCCACCTTGGGAAGACAAGCCTAAGAACACACTTAGGCCTATAACTAAACATTTCTAGATCTTTCTCATTTTTTGTCCGATTTGAGTGATGTAAAAAGTTAGAGGAACACCAATGTAAGCTCTAGAAGCAAAAGAACAACACATAAGAAACATAAAGCATGTCAAAATCAAATAATGTGTTTTTTCAAAAAATGACCCATTATTTTTAAATGTCATATTTTCTTCATTTCTTATTCATTTTGCACGATCTAAAAAGTTATGGGTGCACCAAGCTAAGCTTTACATTACTTTTTTAAGCTTCAAAGACAAAGGATGAATAGAAAAGAAACACAAAGAAAATGAATGTATTAAATTTTAATGTGTGAATCAGACCTATGACCGAACACTTACCCCACCTACTTTCAATGCCCATATCTTTTTCATTTTTTATTTATTTTGAGTGATCTAAGTGGCCATGGGTGCGCCAAGTCAAGTTCTAAAACATCATTGTGAGCTTGAAAAGCAAAGGAAAGATGTATTAAGATTAAAATTTTCTAATAGTTTAATTGTATGGTGGTCAACTACTTTACTTTAATTGTAACCTTATGATAATGTAATTGCAATTTAATTAATTGCAACCTTGTATTAATGTAGTTTAAACCAAGACCTAAACTAATAGTTTACTTAGCCTAGGTTTTTTAAAATGATAATTACATGCATAAATATTCAAAACAATTTTTAATTCCATATTTTATAGTTAATTAAAATCATTTTAATAAAATATTATTTAATAATTAATAATTAATAATATTTTATTAAATGTAACAAATTTATATATTAGTTTAAATATTATTAATATACATAGATAATTAATAAATCATTATAGTCATAAAAATAATTAATAATACTATTGTAGCTATTGTAAGCTAAGTTGTTATTTAACTATTATTATTATTATTATTATTAAAATTTTTATAACTACTTTAAATTAATATAATCTACATTGAATAAAGATAAAATATAATAAAATATTGAGGTAAATATAATAGTGTTAAAATATTTTTTTTTAAAATTTTAAAAATTTCAATTAAATGTTCATACTAAATATGTTAAATATTATTATTATTTAATATCAAATAAACTCATGATGAAATAAATGATTTAAAAATATATTCAAACCAATAGTTAACATTAAATTAATTATTAAATTAATTCCAAATAATCATAATTATGTTTGGTTATTTATGTTGTAAATAAAAATTTAAATTACATAGAAATGGCTATCATTACATGTGTTGAATATATTATTGTTAATTTGTATTTCAATACACTTTTTTTTATATTTATACTTCAATTCATTAAATTTTATTTTTATATTTAATTTATTACTTAAATGAACAAATATTTGCATCATACATAACCATTCATTTTTACAAATAAAATTACATGTATTTCAATGTTTGATGAATTTTGATCATAATTTTTTATGAATGTTAAGCTATCACACGAAAAGAAATGAATAAATGTTAGAATTCACAATTTAATCATTAATTATATGTCATTATTTGATATGTCATAAACTAAATTTGATCTACATAAAAATCAAATATTACATGTATGAACTTATACAAGATTAAACTACTAATTTTTATTCAAGAAAATTTATTAAAAATGTATACGCATTACAGAAATTACATCACACATAACTATTCATTTATATACATATATTTACATGTAATTTAGTGTTATCATAATTTAGCATAAATATTAAGGTCATATATCATATGTATAAAAGTAAAGTCACCTATTAATTATTTAGTTGAATTGAGAGATAATTGTAACAAAGTTACAAATGAAATTGCATTTCATGCATCCCTTAATACATTTTTATCATCCATACATGTGTTCATGGTGTCACCAAAATAGTTGAACATTAATTAACGTCTTAATTATGTGTTAACTAAAGAACTTTAGTCAAGACATGTTTTTCACTATTTACCAACATAGTAGACATTTCAATTTGGAGACACCATAAATGCCAAGAATATTCAATGACATATTTAGCAAAATATCACCTAGTTGAAAAATACTTTCAATTATATACTAATTTAGTTGATGAGTTGACTTAATTGGTAATTGATATTATTTTATTTAAAAAATTTAAAATTCCAATTGCAACATAGTCACAAATCACATTTAGTTGAAAAACATTTAGTTAAAAAAGGGGGTTTTCTACTAATGAGAATTATGGAAACTCAAATATTTAACCATGAAAATATATAATCTTCAAAAAAAATTTGTAAAAGAAACTAAAATCCTTCAAGATATTATAACTCTACAATTAATCTCAAGTTTCAACATAAGCCCAAACACCATCTTTCAAAAATCCTCATATAAAAATAGACCTTTTACCTAAGGGCCAAAATCCCTTAAGGTACTATATTGTATAATGAATTTAAACACAATATCCTTGCCTACCAAGGCAAGGCCAACAAAACAAGATGAAAAACTTTGCATATACACTTTAGATGATCCAAAACAAGGATCCTTGACAGTTTTGGGGGAAGACATTCTCACTGATAATACTAAGTGTCTTTGGGAGATTAAAATCAAACATTTTTTTTTTCTTTCTTAGCCCCTAATTTGCCCAATTTCTATGTGAAACTTATCATCAAACTTTTCTTTTCTTTTCTTTCCTCCAAGGTAAATCCTTCCAACTAGGCTTGACAACATAGCTTAGTACCATTGTAAGATGAAAAAAAAGTCAAGATGAGTTTGTTTGATGGATGAAGGCTTAATGAAGAGGAATTGTGCATCATAATATGAAAAAGACAAAAGAAGGGATGGTTGATGGAGACCTCTTTTGCTTCTTAAAGGTTGTGAGTAATTTTGTTTGTTTGTTGTAGGGATATGGAGATCAAGAAGCAATGGTGTTGAGTTGGGAGGTTTTAATGTATGATAGCTATTGGATGGCGAGTTGTTCTTTTGTGCTTGATGGAATTTTGGTGATGGTGCGAGGTTGACAAGAAGAATGGCTGGTGAATTCAATGAAGGGGCCGTGATGGAGAGGATAAAAAGGGGCACTTTTCAAAAGCTAAACGTCTAATCTTTCATAAGCTTTTCTTATGCATGTTTTGTTGTTTTGAACATTAGGCATTTGGTTGTTAATGTTGTTTAGGTTACTAAAGAGACTTTAGTATTGTTTTGCTATGCACTAGAGTTGGGATTTAGGAACCATGTAATAGAGCAATATGAAAATGCATGTGTGTCAAATGGAGATGATGAAAAATAGGGGACTTAATGGCTGGTCTGTAGCAACCAACATCAAAGTCATGTGCTAGTGGGAAGTGCATAGTGAAAATCTTGGGAAGTTTGAAAGACCTAAACTATTCAATGTTGGGAACTCCAGGGAATTTGGGATTGGGTATTGCAAAAAGTTTGTGAGACAAGAGATACACATATCCAAAGAATTCCTTGTGAATTTTCAAAGGGATTATTTGTTGAGATTGTTGGGAGTTTGTCACTGAATTAGGAGGATCCTTGATGTGGGAAAGAAATCATGATAACCACAAGAGTGATGTCCAGAGAGATCTGATTCACCAGATCATATGATGTTGTTGTTGTGAATCCTTTAGTTTAACATGTTTGTTGGACTTGTGCAACTATTGTGGAAGCACTGAGTTAAGTACTTAGTAGGTACATCATGCCATTGATTCTATGTGCACTCTCACCATTGTTGTGTGCCCAATGCTATGAATAAATTGGCATCTGTAGAACAGTGAGATTTATGTCAATTATACAGTCCTGCTTTTTTGTTACATTGGATCAAACTTTTGCCCCCATTTTTTCCCCTCGTATCGTAACTCATAGCCTCAGCCAAACTTTCTTGGTTGCTTTTGCCCACAGAGAACAAACTTTAAATCAATGTAAGACTATGTACCGCTATTAATGCCACTGGCATTAGTGTAGGGCAAAAATGGTGGCCAACAAATTTAAAGAATCAAACTTCTTAGCCAATTATTCAGCCAATGAAGAGATGCAGCATGCACCCCAAGAGGCACATGATTTTTTCTTTTGCAAAGGGAGGGTGGAGGGGAGGCCAGGGGATGTGATGTTTTTTATTTTGGGTTATTGATGACTTCTTGACACACTTTTTTTGTAGTTTGCAAGGTGGTTGTGGAGGTTCAAAAAGAGTTTCAATTTTTTCACTTGCATGGGTTGGTCACATGTATGTACAAAACACTTGACGTAAACTTTTGTTTTGATTTATTTACAAAGTGATTGTGAAGGTCCAAAGAAGTTGTATCCTCTTCACTTACACGGGTGCGCCACATGTGCAGAAAACTAGAGGTTCTTGTTCTTCGCTTTCTAATTTTTATCAACCTTTTCCATGAGTTCATTGCTTTCTTTTCATGTCATTTTGTTTTTCTTTGTTTTCTTATTGCTTTTTATTCTTTGTGCTGTGGAGAGACAGAGAGTTGCATGCTCAGTGTAAATATAACTTGTCTTCTGCATGGAGATTTAAAAAGTTTTGGTTTTTTCCATAGATAAGTTCCAATTAGTGGGCTATGTAAGACTTTGGTGTTGAATTTTGTACACACAGACAAGGGTTATAGTATTAGTGCTACTGAAATAAGCTTGTTGTGTTTAGGTTTGTAAAAAAACTGTTATGAGCAATGAAATTGCTGGATTTGGTGATATGAATTTATTTTTTCTTAATTATCTTGAGTAAACAAATAGTTCAATTGTGTAATAGGATTTGGTAGGTTTATGAGAAATTTAAAGGACCAATGAAAATGTTTAAAAAGGACCATTATTTCCAATGCTGAGCAGAATAGGGTTTAGAATTGTGTACATAGGTCTGAAAAGTTTTTTTTGCAGGCCAATGGGATTGCTGGATTTGGTTGTTTAAATTTTGTTTTCTTAGTCATCTCTAGTGAACTAACACTCAATGTGTAATAACTGTTTACAGAGAGGGTTCTAGCAGTTGTAGTAACATATTAATTTGCACTTTGTTGGCCTTGCCCACGAAGGCAAGGATATTGTGTTTAAATTCATTATAGAGTATAGTAGCTTAAGGGATTTTGGCCCCCTAGGTAATAATAATAGGTCTATTTTTATTATATGAGGATTTTTGAAAGATGATATTTTGGCTTGTGTTGAAACTTGATATTAGTTATAGAGTTATGATATCTTGAAGGATTTTGGTTTCTGGTAGAAGACTTTTTTGAAGATTAAATTTTTGCATTGGTGACACATTTGAATTTTCATAATTCTTCTTTTGCCTTAAGATACTTTTTAATGTAAATGGCAAGGCCACAGTGTGAGACACCCCACATTTTGTAATGTATTCCAAGGCACCTCATAAAAATGGAGGAGGAATATTACACCTACTCCTTAAGAATGGGAGGATGACCTCTGCCATCTCAAAAGCATGACGAATGTTCCCGACTCCTGGACTTTATCCGGATTTGCATTCAAGTTATGTAACCATAGTTCTCACAATTTTATCATCTCTCATGATTTTGTTTTGACCTGAAGTAAAGTGCAGAGCCATAACACAATCAGTTAAAGTTGCTTGTATTAGACCACTTTGTACTAGACCAGTTCCACAGCCACACCACACCCTCTATTTGGGATTTAAAGCACCGGAGGTCACATTTCAGGTAGAGCCCCCAGCCTATCATTTAACATGAGAAATTGGACGGTGTAAGGTGAAAGACTCTTGAAATGCTCTCAGTTATGGATAAACCTCAAGTGAGTTAATATTCGGTTTCACCTTGGTAACCAATTTTGTAGGAAATGGGTCTCCTATTTAGATAAACAGGTAAGTATGTAGATGGTTTATACATAGGTAATGGCTGTTTTTACTACCTATTTTTACTAACAACCTGCTTGTGGGTGTTTAGTAGGTAGGTAGAAAAAAATAAAAATGCATCTGAGCTATGGACCATAGCCCAACAGAAAATTGTTTCCGGACTACTTACCATTCATCCTTGGTGGTGCACCTTGTGGAGACCACTGTATCATTATACAAATTTTTACAAGGCCAAACCCATTTTCAGGCTAGTTGGAGGGCTGTACTTTATCCAAAGGAGATGATATGGGTCATTTTTCTTTTACCCACAACAAGACAAAAAAAGAAAAAGGAAAACAAAATCCTGAGCATCCCTAAAGAACCTCTTCAAATTTCTAAGAGCTACATAGGTACCTACTAGGTATACTTATATACGTAAAAAAAATGGACTAAAAAAATAGTCCAATCACACTCTGTTTGGGGGGTTTGAAGGCATGCACTAGGCTAGTGTATATATTTTAACTAAAGAAATGAAATTATAAATGTTGGTTTGTGTGTGTAGGTACCCTGAAATGGTGCTATTTTTTGTTTGAAGGAGCATCTTTGTTGCTTCAAAGGCGCTTTCGAGGCGCTTTCGTGCATGCGCGGAACGCGCGCCGTCTGCCCCCTTCTCCTCCTTCCCTCCAATGAATGAAATTAGTGAAGGAGAAAATTGTCGCCGTTATCTCCTTCACTAATACTCCACTCCATGATCATGGGTACCAGTGTTTTTTTTTGGGTCAATTTTGTGGTGTAACCAAAATGGCCATCAAATCCTTGTGAAGATTTGGCCAAAATATGAGAGTAATAAAGTTTAAACAATTTTATATTTTTGGGCTACCTACTTGAATCCCTCTTGCCATTTTTTCTTAAACTTTGGTCGAACTCTGGCTATTTAGAGAATCTGAAAAAAACACTTCATTTTAGCACTCTTAATTTTTAATTTATCTTTTTGGCTATATATATAGCCAATTAAAAAAAGGCTGGGTGGGTATGTACTACCTTACGTAACTATTGGCGCAAACATGTTGCGTATTCTCACCAAATTTTTCAAAAAATTTAAAAGAAAATTTGGTGTCGAAATTCTGGCGAAACTTAACAATAAGATTAGCAATATTAGCCGAATTTACACTAGAAAAAAAAGAATCCATTTTTTTTTCCCAATTTGTTTGTCGAAAAATGGCGAAAGTTCGGCAGTAAAAAAAAAAACATTGTTTCTCACAGAACTTGTTTTCTTTCCTCGTTGTTTTTGGTGTGTGTCCTTTTGCATGTGTTTTCTCAAACCTGCAACCAATTCTTTCTTAATGGAAGAAAAATTTCATGATGGCAGTAGTATGAGTCGTCGTCGTCGTCTTCCGTTGTTCCTTTGTTGTAATTTTGGTACTGTAATTTGATCCAAGAAATTTCTGTTGTTTTATTGTTGTATTTGTTCGGACAATTGGGTGTGTTTGGTGGCTTTGATTCAGTTCCAGCTGCTCTTAGACTATGCGCTATCTTCTGCTGCTGATGTTCCAAAAGCTTTCAACGTGTTGTGTTTTGGAAGACCATTCGACAATTTTTATTTAGTTTGAGATTTTGTGTGTGGGTGTTTTGTTTTTGTCTTCCTGTCTGTTGTTGCAAAAGAAAAGCTGGAAGCTGGATCTCTCTGAAAGTTGCAACTTTTCCAAGTGATGGGTGACTCGATTAAATCCGTGAAGAATTGAATTCCGCATTGAGCGAGCGCTGCTGCTGCTGCTGTTGTTGTTGCGGATTTTTCTTTTGTGCTTGAAGAAGAAGAAGAAGAAGAAATAGAAGATGGAGGACGGTGGTGCAGTTCGACTATCGCGGCCGTTGCTACAATTTTCCAACTCCTATGAAGAGCAGCACAAGAATCTGTTGGGTAGTCTGCAGACAGGCAAACATGGGTTGTTAGCAGCGGCAGCGTCGCATACGGGGCTCAGCTATGCTCGCACGCGTTCGCTTCTGAGGCAGAGGGAAACACGGAAGGCTAAGGAGCCAACGGAGTCCATCATCTGGAAAGTCTTGATGTGGCCCATTATAAAGCTCAAGGAGATCGAGCGGTTCAAGAGCCCTGTCACATTGCCGGTGAAAGCAGGTCTTGCAGCTTTGATTGCGGGATTGTTGTGTTTTGCTCCTGGCTTTCTTCGTCCTCTCAACAAGAATGGTGTATGGGCCGTCATTACCGTCGACATAGTTCTCGAAACAAACGTCGGTTTAACTTTCAGCAAAGGTATTTGTATCTTTGCTATCAATTTCTTCAACCCACACATGATTCTTCTTGACTGCACAGAACCAATGTGAAAGCTCCCAACCCTAAACTGCACTGAAATTCCTGTTGCACACCTGCTTAAACCCTAGAATTTTCTTTAAGAAATTTATAGCTGTTTTTTTGCATACTAGCAGTATTCATGCTTAAGGTGATCAGATCTTTTGCAGAGTTTCAATTCTAGGGTTTCATCATCAGAGCTTCTGTGTCAGAGTTCTTCTCCTTCTTGGACTTCTTGTATTCACAAATTTTCAGAGTACAATCTAGATATCATTAGATGATTCTCTAGTAATTTCAGCATACCAGCATTTCTTCAGAGCTCTTGGTTTTCTTCTGCCATAGACTATGACTGAATCATATACCAGAATCATCCCCTTGGTAGAAAGGGCAAAGGAAGTTGAGGGACACTTAAAGCAGATGGTGTTTTCTCATCATATGCTTGCTCAAGGTTGAGACAGAAGTTGATTGATGTGTTTTTTGTATGCTTGCACATTGTTGTTGACTTCAGGTGTAAATCGTACTCTGGGAACATCACTGGCAGCAGCACTTGCCTTGGCAGTTGATATCATTGGAAACTTACTAGGTGCATATGAGAACCACTTTCTTCTGTTTTGTACATTTCTGGGAGGTGCGATTCCAACTGTGTTCAAGTTTCGGCAACCTTTCAAAGATCGTTGGAATTATGCTGTGGTCATGTCTATGATCACATTCCATCTTCTGATCCTCACCCAAAGTGATCATGATTCAAAGATGCGACTGCCCATCATTCGATTTGCAACAATTGCAATTGGGTTTGTCGTTGCCACTGTGGTGAATGTTGTGCTCTTGCCCAATTTTGCTGGTAATAATGTCAACAATCTGCTTGCCACCAACTTTGAGCGTGCTGGAAATGTGGTGGAGAAGTGTGTCCAGGTGTATTGCAGAGGCACTGTGCTGGATGACTTCCCTGACACCTTACGCCATGCTGCAAATGATGATCTACATGCATCCTTCCATGAAATTTTGTCAACAGACTCTGAATTGGAGAAGCTTGTGAGTGCTGGAACATTCCTTGGCCTTTCTGTGTCTGTCTGTCTGTCTGTCTGTCTATTGGTCTGTAGTGAGCACTGAAAGGCTGCCTTGTCTCTGCTGTGTACAAGTCTAGTGCTTTTACAATCTCTGCAGCTGAGCACATTATCTTGTGGAACTGATGTCATTGCCTGTGTACTGACACATGTGTTGTGCAGTTGACAGCAGCCAAATTTGAGCCTCCACATGGCAAGTTCTTCTTCAGATACCCATGGCATCTTTATGAGGAGGTGTCAGAAAACCTGCGATTTGCTTTTTATGATGTGGTGGCACTGGATGCATGTCTACGTGCCGAGATCCAGGCACCTTTAAATCTGCGTGGTATGTTCAAAATAGAGTTTCTGGCTCTTGGCAAAGAATGTGCAGAGTAAGCTCTGCACCCATCTCTTGCCCCCCATACTGACTCACATTCTCCCAGGATCCCTAGCCTACTTTTTGCTATTTTCAGACCAGGTGCAAGCTGCATTTGACAAAGGCTATGTCAAGCAAAGTCCTCCAGGTGCATTCTATGAATATTGGAACTGAACCTTCATAACCCCATGCCTGGTCCTGTCTTTTGTTGTTCATAGATGTGATGCCAGTCTAGCCTAGGTACTGAACAGATCAATCATGCAGCACTCTGTGTCTTGTTGGGTTGGGTGTATACAGTGTCTTTCGAACACTTGCAAGGATGATGCGCAATATGGAGCATGTTGATAGCCAGCAAATTCTGGAGAGGGCAGAAGAAGTGGCCATATTGTTGCAACACAACATTGCCAAGTATGCAGATGTCTTGCTACGAGGAGCACCATGTCCTGCCGTTTCCCACGAGAATGATTTGAGTCACGATACAGGGCGTTCTTTAGCAGGATTCCTTCACATGACACATGTTCCATCTGAACCTAGTGATAACAATCCGCATGGATGGAGTTATCCAGAAACTGTATATGAGGGCAATCCTGATATGCACAGACCAGAGCAGCAACAGGAACAGTATGTCCTCAACCTGCTCTTTATCTGTGGTGTGTGTAGTTTCTATTTGTGTAGATTTTCTTGATTGGTTTGCCCAGATTCTGGGCTGATTATTATGTACTACAGAATAGTCAAGCCGCTGCCCATTAAGTTGGGTCAGGTGGCAGGCAAGTCCTCTAGGGTGAACTAGGGAATGCACCCAACATAATGGGCATGGGCAAGACCATTCTGTGACATTATGGTCTGGGATGGCAGATACAACAATTTCAAACAAATTCAATGTTCAACAGAGAATTTGGTCAATATTATGAGTGTGTATGATCATCACCAGAAGATTGTGTCATATACTGTGGTCAAGAAAATGACATAATCTGCCACCCCAGACCTCAATGTACTAATCTACACCCACTGTCAGGAGCTGATGAAGTCAGTGGGTAGTCATGGCAACTTGTCACTGCTATTTCATGATTAAAGGTCATGGGTCTGACACTTTGTGAGCAACTCTCATAAGGTTATGACTGCACTCATTGTCATGTTATCTTCAGATTTTTTCCATTGAGATTTCTCTGCAATTTCATAGATATTTCTATTGCTGTAATGACAACAGGATCAGTGGAGTTGTGGGAAGTAGAAGAGTAGAAGGTTCAGTGGATGATAGGATCATTGTTCCTAACCACACTCATGAAAGGCAGTCAGGAAAGTGCTAAGACATTTCTTGTGTACAGAAGGGAAGACACTGACCAAAAGGAAAACAAGATTAAACAGAAGGGCCCAAAACTGGAGGGGCGGGCTGGTGAGTTTCTGAAGAGGAGGGGATCTATAAGTGACCATTGGGATCTAACAGTGCAACGCCTTGCAGCTCTCTCTCTCCTCAAATTTGCTTCAATCCTTATAGAAATTGCAGCCAAGGCCAAGTTTCTGGTTTATGTTGTTGATGATCTTGCTGTCAAGGCCCGATTTGACCATTCTGAGCTGGGACACTCTAAAAGCTCAGCTGAATTTGACTCTCTATTTGGCAGTGTTTGAGATTCTCAAACAAAACCAGAGGCTAAAGCTCGAGAGTTATATTGAGTCTTCTGTTTTAGCTGGAGGTTGACTCTATAGTTAAACTGCCCTTAATTGTGATTGACAATCTTTTGTCATGTCTACAATTGACGACTCCTTTCTCATCCATGCTGCCCAGAAGAAAATGCATGGATTCTTTAAAAACATTTCAGAGCAGTTCGTTGATATTTTGTACAGCTTTCAAATAGGAGGATTCTTCCAAGGAGAATCAGGAGAATAAGTGAAGATACTCATGTCCTCAACACATCGTTGAGGAACATTTTATGCTTGTGTTTTAAGGTATTTCTTGAGACAATGGCTGTGTTGTTCATTTGGTGAATCATTCTATAGGGAATTTTTCTTCTTTATGATAGCTGCTGTGTGGGAACCATGGAGCAGTGAAGTTGGCAATTGCGGGCCATCATAAAATGCAAATTTTGGCACTTGGGTTTTTCTTGCAAGGCTCCATCAATCATCATTGATATATCAGTGGTGGGCAGGTGGGTTTTGTGCAGATCCTTTAAAACATTGGGTGGTTGTGAAAACTTGAGATAGAAAGAGGTTCTAACGTGTGAAAACTGCAGAAGAATATTTATATGAAACTCTTAACACATCCATGGAGGTGGAGCATTCCCCTTTAATAATACAATTGATCTGTGAAGTTCGCACAGGTTAGCTGCCTGAAACCTGAGCAGTGGAAATTTTTGACTTTCTGAGGTCTTTTGACAGGCAATATTACTCTGCAGTAATGCCAGAACCACTGGATCCTTGATGCTAACATTCTCAAGATGCACAATGGGATAGAGTTAGTCCCTGTTGAGAGGTTTGTATTGAAAGAAAAATGTCTTTTGAGAAAGGGCATTGTGAAATACACAAAGGCAAATGATATTATTGCTCTGTGCAAGCATGTTGATGTGTCTCATCCAAGCTTGTTTGCTGTGAGGGAAGTACAGGTGATCATTTTAGAGATAAACAATCACACTTGCCAACTAGCCAAGAAATGCCCAAGACCAACTAGAGCTGCTATCACATTTAGATTGGGATCCAATAATCATCCATACAAGAAGAATGATGTCAGCCAGGCAGCCTTTTCTATTGTTGGTGAAAGTTCATCAGAAATTCAAAATTCAAAAAAGAAGTGATTTTAGGGGATTTGAATTGCCAAAAGTGAGAAAAAATAATAAAATTTGCTATATTTTTATATTTGGTATTTAGTGTGTAGCCAAATATATAGAAGGGAGAGTAAAGGTTTGTATTTCAGATTTGGTAGGTATATAATTAGCTTTGCCTAAATCTTCCTACAATGGTTGCAACTTTTTTTACATCTTCTTATGGATGATCATAACTTTGGTTACAAACAAAAGTTTGTAGAGAAAAGCATTGGTTTGACACAAATCCAACGATGGATTTGAGAAGAACAACTATTTGAATTAAAACTTCAAAGGTTTTGTCATGGAAATCCTTCTATGAACTCCCCTATAACACCCTCTGCTCCTGGCAAGTGTAGCTCCTTTACAGCCAAACCAATGATGCTGAAATTTGAAGAGAACCTTTTACACCTCCTAAATAAGAACCTTTTTAAGTTTAACACAAATCCAACGGTGGATTTGAGAGAAACAACTATTTGAAATAAAACTCCATAGGCTTTGTCATGGAAATCCTTCCATGTTTATTTCTTGCACACATCTTTTCCATGAACAACACCTTTTCACACATAAGAACTAATCTTTTCCTCACACATTCATTCTTTTCCTTTCCCCTTCTCCAACACAAGATACTCCTTTCTCCCTTTGTAAGCTTCCATGACCTTTCCTTGAACTTGTTCCCCTTGTCCAATGGAAGCTTCAAAATCCTTCCCTCTAATCAATGGCCCTCTCATCTTTCAAGAGCCAATGAAAATTGAAAATGATTTGCCCTCCAATTGATTTTAGGATGAAAATTTTTAAGCCCAATGAAACACAAAAAATATTTCATCTTTCAATCAAATAAGATGTTAATCCTCATGACTAATGAGATTAGAGGACTCATCCTTCCCCTTATCTTGGATATCTTGATGAGGTTCTTGAACTTGATCCTTGTCATTTCCGTCCGTTGACCCTCACATCCTACTTTTTCATCCTAATTATTTCAAATAATTAACTACTAAAACAATTTGTCGGTAGTAACAAGTAAACATCCTTGAGTCCTTACTTGACTAAATCAATTCAATGGTTGAAGTAACATCCCCGGGTACCATTTACTCTTTTGATATCCCTTACTTATTTTTTCTGCTATGCGCTAATTAATTATGTAGTACATAATAAATTGGAATTAAAATTTGCATCACCAAAAAACCCCACATACTTCTAAATCCATCGTCGAAATTAAGGTTTGATGAATCCATTAGATCTAAGATGTTCAAGTTTTCATAAAATTCCGCCATCATTCCCACACTTTATGCCTACCCTAATTTGTTAAACAAAAAAACCTCGACCCCTTCTGAATGCAAGTACCCCATTGTTTCTGCTACCCTCCTTGGTTTTTGTTGATGCAAGTGAGAATTTAGTCATGGCGGATGATGTCGCTACACCCTTGAATCCTCTAGTTTCACTAATAGAAAAGGAAGAGCTTGAAGAAACATCGTTTGACATGAATGTTTCTCAACGATCGCAAAAAAAAACTGTCTAGAAAAGTGGTGTGCACTCGAGTCGATCGTTCAGCATGGGATCGTTGATTATCTCCTAACCCACATGCCTTAATAATTTATTTAGAATTTGTTCCTGCTTGTGGAGCCACACCAGAAAGGTTTAAAGAGTGTCAATGTGAAAACGACAATTTTCATCTTCATTGTTGAACTTAGGTTCCTAGTGATGGCCATTATCGTTGGCTACGAGGCCCAATTAACCCCCTTTCCATGGAACATTGAGCCGAATACCTAACTCACACCATTTGTCGCATTCTGGAGTTTTTGCAATTATGATCTATCCCCTTAAAGTTATTTACTAAGTTGTAATTCACTTGAGGCCACTCAGGTGAAAATATTAATACCTAAGTTCGATTTTGATTGTATTTAAAAGTCTGATAGAAGTGAAAACTAAATAAAAATGTATTAGGACTACATCTTAAAAATATTTCAAGTACATCATTCGTGCTTAAAGATCATTTTACAGACTAACTTAATATTGTCATGGTGAAATGTTATTATTAATTATGGACTTGTATTCCCAATATATCAATAAATCACATCTAATTCTACATCCCCTTTCCCTTCTTTACAACATAAAAGGATAATGCACTTAAAAAGGTTTACTAGGTCCTAAAATTAACTTAGCATTGCATGAATTTAAATAAAAGAGTCTTTTACGCTGAAATATCCAAAGTCTAATTCAACTCTTGATAATTATTACTTGGAGGTTTATCAGGATTCAAATCATTAATACTAAGGAAAACTATGGAACTAAAGTTTAACAATTTGTGATATTATAATCCATGACTCATGGATTGAGTATGCAATTGAATCTCAAGTGATATGTTACAAGGAAAGTTTTGTTCATTGCACAATAAAAGTAGGTGAAAAATGGTATCTCTTCTTGAACCTTTTCAAAAGTTTCTTATGTTTTTTGATGCATGACAATCACATAATATGTTTGTCATTATGCTTGATCTTTTAGGGTGCGAGTATAGAGATAGGAGCTAAAAACCATGTTGGATAGTGGTGAAAATTATGAACTTTTTTACATTTTTTTTTTTTTGACATGTTAAAATTATGTTAATCATTTCAAGTTGTGTTAAATGACTAATATGAATGTTGAGGAATTCAAATAAAAAATTCATTAAATTAAATTTTGGGTTTCGATTTTAAAAAAGGACTTTTAAACTTGAATAAGTGTTGCGTTAAATGTGGTTAATTTTACAAAGGACTAGGTAAAGAACTATTGTAATAACATAATTTTAATGGTAAAAAAATTTAAATGATAGCAATGTACTACCCAAGTTCAAAAAGCACTCACAACTTTAAAGACATGAAATTAATTTTTTTTTTAAATTCAAAGTATTTTTCAAATTTTCAAAAAAATTAAAATCTTTTATCACATGTAAATGGGGTGTAATGTGCATGACATACAAAAAAAAGCTTTAATTTATGATGTAAAATAAAAAATCGAAAGTAATTATCATATTTTGGTATGATTCAAGATTATGATAAATTTTCAAAATGAAATGCAAAATCTGGCAGAATTTACACATTTTGAAAAATTCATATTTATTCAACAATGATTAACACAAAACATGTGATCTATTGGAACAACTATATATATATTTAATAACAAGTTGTAAAATATTTCATTAAAAAATTCTTTCATATGAAAAAGTGAAAAAGGACTAAAAAAGACTTAAAGTCCTTTGGTAAAATAATCCCTTTGGTTCCTATCTACATACTTGCACCCTTCATTCAAAATTGTACATTTTGTCATGGAACATGACAGGTGTAAGGAGTTTATCATTTCATTGGTTTATAAATATGATTACGAGGTTGTTTTGTCCTTGTTTGTTGAAAAAACACATGCATTTTAACAATGTAATAAACATAATTAACTTAAGTTTGCACCCATAATTTTTTTTTCTTCACAAAAGATATCAAATCAATATGCAATATACAACAATAGTAACATTACATCTAACTAACCTTTTTTTTTTTGGAGAACCAAAAAGTGAAATTAAAATTAAAATTTCAAAATTGAAATGATTTTGGAGGTTTTCAATTGTCAAAAGTGAGAAAATAATATTTTTTAAAAAATCAATATTTGATTTTTAGTGTGTAGCCAAAAACATAAAAGGATAATTAGAATTTTGTACTTCATATTTAATTTATAGTTAGATTTGGCTAAATTATCCATGGGACAGTTGCAATTTTTCCTACATGTTCCTATGAATGATGACCACTTTGGTTACAAGCAAAAATACCTAAAGAAAACATTACATCTAACAACCCTTAAGGACTATGTGCCTAAATTATTTGTCATAATGCATTGAAAACATTCAAAATATCATGCCTTCTCTTAAAGTAATAATTCATTATTCAGTAGAACAATGCTACTAATAATAAATGTTAATATTGATTCACATTGCCACTCAATGTTAACATTTACTATTGGCATTTTCACTTTTATGAACTAATTCCCAATTTATTTCAGAATTTAAGAAGCTTCTCAAGTGGTAAAGCTTTGGTGAAAATATTTTCAACTTGGAATGATGTTGGAGTATAGACTATTTAGTAAGCTCCCATTTAAAAAATTTCTCTTTGAAAATATGTATGTAACATTATATTGTTGAGTTCATTTTGGAAACTCAAGATTGTAGGATAGGTGGATGGCAACTTGGTTGTGTGAAAATAATAGCTCATGGATTCTATTTGAGGAAATCAATGTTTAAAAAATTCTTTTCACCCAAATGATTTCTTTAGTTGCAATTCAAATGTAACTATGTAATCCAATAATGCTTGCAACTATACAAGCCTACTACATCTACCCCATGAAATAGGTCTTCTATTTTTAAAAAGAACATATACAAACTTTGATCATTTGTCATTTAAATCAACTACATAATCTACATCACATAAAACAATAAGCTTATTCATTTGAAGCATAAGACCCTAGCAAATAGTTAGGTGTAGTGTTCCAACCAAATATCAAATTATCTATTTCAACACCATGCAATGGAGCTTCGTTGATTTCTTTAATAAACTTGGTAGCATTGTTGACAACATAAGAAAAGAAAGTGAGGTAAAGTGGCAAGAGTAGCATTAGAAAGACTCTTGACCAAATGCTTGTATGAAAATGTCTATTGTGACAAATCATCAATGGATGAGAAAAAGACCAAATGATTTGTAGGATCTAGAAGAATTACCATTGGATGTGCATCTTAAAACCAATAATCATGAAGAATAATTTGAATGTAATGTTCATAGTCTAGAAATAACATCTTTTTGACTCAATCTTTCACAATATGTAAACTCACATAAACACATTAGGAATTTTGAAATTGCCATACATCCATAGGTTTTATTATCCAATTGATGGATCTAATCACCTAAATGTTCGGGTGGGGCACAACTCCAAAGAAACAATGTAAAAACATTTTATGTGTCTTATTACGAAATCATAAATTTGTTCATAATATCAATTGGCTTGATAAAATGTTGATCAAGTCTAATGTCCTCAATATTTAAGTTTATAGAAACATCAATGACATTCACATCTTGTGTAGTATTTTCAAGAATAGCAATATGATTGGCCTCTTGGTTGATTCTATCTTGAATCATACAATCAATTTAGGAAAATCCAAAAAATAAGGTTATGTATATTTTACCATTTGGATTTGAAATACATTCGTTTCCATTCATAATCTCATAAAAAATAACATTGTCTAATTCAATAATTTGGAAACATTTTTGAAGATCCCCAAGTTGATATGCTTTGCAATGGTTATTGTATACCCAAAAAATGAATCACTTGTTTTTCAAAAATAACTTGATGCTGGTTCTTTAGGAATGTGAACAAAAATAATACAATCAAAAACCTTAACATGCACCAAATTTGGTTTATCTCTGTATCACTTGCTTCATAAGGAGTTGTGTTGGACAAAGTTTTTGTTTATGTGTGATTCAAAATGTGAACAATTATATGAATAATTTTAGCCTAGAATGCGATCAACAATTTTGTAGAATGTTTCACATAGAATGAGCAAATTCCACAATAGTTTGATTATCACATTTGCTAACCCCATTTTTTTGGAGATGTACTTGAAGTTGTGTATTCATATATGATGAACTTTCATCCTTCACAAATAGGTGGAAGGATTGTCCCATACATTCTCCTCTTTGGTTAGTTATTTCCTTTTGTATTTTGTTACTAGAATCACAAAAAGCTTGTTGAACAATGGCTTTGAAACAAACAACATTTGACTTGTAAACCATAAGAAAAAAAAAACATACCATAGTACCTTGGGAACTTTGACAATAATTAATTTATTTGCAAAAATGTTGAAATTTTCTAGAAATATGTTTTTCAAAGAACAAAATTTTGTGAAGGAAAATAAAGAATTTATAATAATTATATTCAAAAATCATTTAACATGAAATATTCATATTTAATTAATTAATTAATTGACACACATATGTCAATGTTGCCCTTTTACAACAATATAGCTTTAATGATCATCCTTGAAAAGGATGTAGTAATGAGAACCACCAAGAGAATCCACAAGTTTTCCATGTATATTGTTATGGAAAAATATGCTTGGTTGCAAGGTTCTTTCTCTTTGGGAACGAATAGGGAATGGATCATCATGTTTCTTTTTCCAAAAATAGACCCACAAAAAAATATGGTTTAGTATTAAGATCCATGATTTTGATTATTGTAACCAAGTTGGACACAACAATCTTCTTAATCATGCATGGTTTAAATGTTCAAAGAGATCATGTCACAATCTTAGACTCTTAACTACCTCCATATTTGGAGAGTTACACCGACTTTAGAAATGAAATGGGCTAATACATTTGGATAACTAGGAAGGAGTGCTTAAAAATTCAACATATAAAATTGCCATTACGAAGAACTTGTAAGAAGAGCTTGGTTGTGAACAATAGACATACTAGGCGTCATGGCTACTTATTTAACCAAAAAAAACAAAATTCCTTCAAACTTGGAATGTAAACAACATTAATTAGAATATTTTTTCATAATGTACATGGTTGGAAATGATCACATGAATCTCCTAGATCCTACTTACCTAGCCATTAACAATTAGCCACTTCAACTAGCCAAAAACCTTTAGGAAACTCTTCAAAATTATGAAATAGATCTTTGCAATATGTGTAGCGATGTGTTGTAACACTATTGATAAACCAATTTGTAAACATGTTTAAATGCAAAAGAGTGTTCATCATTCATGCCATGGTAGGAACTTCTTTAATACTCTTGGTGCAAATGGAGATTTATATATGTGTTTGCTTCCAACAAGGTGGATACATACATTCATTAACCCAATGTCCTTGAGTTTTATAATCATGACAATCTGAATTGAGTTTCTTGGTCATCATTTTCATATTTTGTGCTTGTCATTTTTCATGAATCATTGGAGGTCTCCAAGAAATAATTCCAATAGGTCGCCCTCTCCACTGTTATAGTAGAAACCATTAACTCCAACTACTTCCCCCATTCCATGGTTGCACACCTCGGGGTGGAGGATAAGGAGGTGGTTTCCCTTTAGGTGAAGGTTTTCACCATTCAATATATGGAAGTGAAAGCTTAACGTTATGTTAAATTTTTAAATGCATGCGTAAACCATTTTCTCAATGGCCATAAATCAACAATAATGGTCAACTTTGAAATGGATGAATTTGACATATTGATTCATGATGCATTTTTTTACATGCTATAATAATTTAAATGGTTTCATTATCATTAGCTTTTAGTCATTGGCTTATGTATTTAAAAGTGAAAGTTAGATACTCGTTTTGATAGGTGTGTGTAACCTATTTATAATGGAAGGTGCTTATTATTATTTGCCAACTTTGATATAGTGGATGGTTTATAGCAATGTTGACTAATTAATTATTGAAAATACACCCAGTAACCAATAAGCTTATAACCTACCTAATAATATATATTTTTAAATAGAGTAAAAAAAACCCTATCAGACAAGTAACACCCAATGAATCAATAAAACTTTTATGAATGAATTTTTAAAAATTACATACATGGATTTGATTAACATTTCATCCATGTTAGGTCATCATTCCTAATAGGTTTTCATTCCTAAAAGGTCAAAATAAATTATTAGGAACCCATTCAACAATGATTAGTGTTTTTCTAACATGTTTATAAGTTTCGTCAACTAAAAGAATGTTGAAAATGTGTGTTGTATATGTATAACGTTTTTTTTCTATTATATCAATCTAACATTTGGATTAATTTGAAAATAATCCAATAAATATATGGTTCTTTTTAACATGTTTTAAAACTTGAAATTAATGACACAATATAAAACATTGTCTAAGCATCATTGTTTAACATTGTTTCAAGACTTTTTGTCTGATCTTATGTTACCACATCAACTTGTCAAGATTCGTTGTAATTGATTTAAGAGGTTCTAGGGATTCATATTACCCTTTTTTACCTTACAACCCTAAACATGCTCGTGTCATGTGTTAGGACCATGATGTATATGGAGTTACCACCACATTTGAAACAAAATCATCTTCAATTATTAGCATCCCCTTTCACATTTAAACATATTTAATTTTCTCGTCATTTTATAACATGATCTAGTTAGTTGTAAAACCAAAAGTTGAGGCTTAAACCTTGGAAATTGGGTTTGCTTTCTTCTCAAATTGGAAGCCATAGGCCAAGATTCCTCAGACAGGGTCCAAACAAGATATAATGAACCAATGTGTTTACTTTGCTATTAGGACTATGGTCTTTTTCAAGGTTCTTTTCAAGGTTTTTTCATTTTGAAAAATGATCACAATTTCAAATTATACCATAACATGTTGAAATTTTCAAGTGTTATTTCTTGTATTACAAGCTACAACTTTTCTTTAAACAATATATACATTGCATCACATTTATATGTTGTAAAGGACTCATGAATTTTAAACAAACCCTAATTTTTGATAACCACAAAATTGGAAAAATATGAAACTTTGAATGTTTTTTATGTGTGTCTAATAGTAACCTATTACTACAAAAAAATTGAGCATCAAAGAAATTGTATTATGAAAACTAAAAGACCTTTGTGAAAGTAGTATCATCGAATGAAGCCATTAAACATCCTTTGTTCCAACCAAACCTTGATATTGGAAGATTTTTTGACACATTTTAGATTTTTCAATATTCATATTAATGAGTAAGCACAACTTTCCATGATTAACATGCCATTAAAGTGGCATCACATAGAGATATGTAACAAGAATTGCAAAAAAGTTAACGTGTTGATGAGGATTTTGTCTTGTTTGTATTCATTTGCATCCCTTAACGCCCAATTCATTGTTGAAAAACCCAATATACATGAATCATTTCAATGTCCACAACAACATTATGGTCATGGTTTCCATCTTAGAAAGGGTTAAAATGAACTAGTACCCACATTTCACATATTAATTGGTAACCTTGTTTTTGAAAATAAGGCCATAGGAAAAAAACTAAATTAAACCTCAAAACCTCCCTACTTGGGTTGTATAATAGGTGGTTTACAAAGTAAGTATTTGAAAACTAACCATTATGCATAATAGGCAGTCATTACCCAAAAAAACCAAGTAAATTGGTCACCACAAATAATATTTTGATAATGAAATTGATAATAGGTGGGGTTTTTTTTTTTTGAATTTTAGATATCAATATCCCCTATGTGATCCAAAATTTAAAAAATAAAATAAAAATTTCAGCTAATTAAGAAAAAAGAAAAAAAACCACATTGACTTGTACTTAGATTAAAGCTTGTTTACCAAATTTCTAAAGTTTGAACTTGTGTTAACACTACATTGGAAATGTTTATATGGGCATGTTTCAAAAATTGATCTTACCTTATGCTATCATTTGCACAAGTAGTAGTTGCTCCAAAAGAAGTTGGATTTGTAACTTTAATTACACATGGTTTAAAATTTGATTTGGGCAAGCATATGCACTTGATTTCTCAAGTCATTTCAATAAGTTTTTCATAACCTTTTAAACATCATTTGCTTTAATAGTCAAAGGTAGAAAAATGTGTTATACCAATTACACATATTTATTCCATACAACCATAAGTTTGTGAAAGGTTTATGTGGGAATCCAATGTCAACAGGTTTCACATCCACAATGCACCAATCACCTTTCTTTGATCTAGTTTACACAAGAATATGTGGTTGATATTTTGAATGACCAAGAGATTTGTATCAAAGGTTTGAACTTGAAATATTTCTTTGGCAATTAGCATAGTCTCATATTTCCTCATGAGTATTGTTTGATCCACACATTTGTAAAAAAAAATCAATGTCATTGTAATGTGGAAGCAAAATTAGAATTGAAAGTGCATGAGTTTTATGATGCACATGCCGTTTTGTAGAATTGTAACATTTACATCATATCTACCAAGAATTCTTTAGTAGGAATTTGCAAAAAAAAGAAGTTTTAGCTTGGAATTAGTAACCTTGATGTGGTTCAACATTTTAAAAATCCATTTATTCATATATTTGTCCATCCTTTCTTTTCCATGTTGCCTTGTATAAAATCATAAAAAATGTGCACAATATGATAATCGACCAACCCTAGTTAAATAAACCACAAGATTTCATTTTTGGGGGCTCTATTTTTTTGTTTTCAAAAACAAATGATAATGGATATGGTCAACCAATCTTGAATCTCACATTGTCTTTATTTATAATTTATTGGTCATTTTAGGAAGATAGAAACCTAACAATGCAACAAATGTAAGGCTTGAAAATTATAGACATATGGGATTCTATGTTAGGTTTAGTTTGAACTTAAAGGCCTCAAAACTAAAGTCCTTTGGATTCTTATAGTCAAATTTTGAACATGACAACTATAAAACATACAAGAACAATGGTGAAGCGGCAAAGAAATGTTAAAAGAATGATTACATATTGTAAATTACAATGGATGTAGAAGGAAAATTATTGTCATGACATATCACATTGATGACAATGGACATCTTTTGAGATATGATGTCCATTAATTCATATTGTGAACATGGTTACAATATGATATATTCATCTAACAAAGTGACCTAGAGTGAACATATATAAATTTAGGGTTTGTAAGCTGTATAAGTTTGGTGTACTTAGGCATTTTGTTCATTATTGTCAAGTTAGAGGGTGAGAAAAAATAGGGGAAATGGGGATTTCATGAAGATTTGTCATGAGATGTGATCTTAGTGTGGACTTTGATTTATAATTACAACTTGTTCTACCTAGAGACAAAATGTGTGAATTTTTTTTGAATATAGTAATGATTGTTTCAATCCTTCCAATTTTTCATGGATGTATTTTAATCACATACGTTCTCAAGTGGTTTATGTGTTATGATAACTTGTAAATTATGATGTGTGTGTGCATGTGTTTACAATGTGATTTTTGTCATGATATGACTTTATTATTTACTGATAACATGATAAACTACTAGTAAAATGATGATTAAATGATGTGAGAACTTAATTATTGAGAGAAAGATGCAGAAAAAAAGGAGAGAAAATGTTGTTTAAATGTAGAAATAATTGAAATTAACCAACAGTATACTTGTGAGTGTGAGAGGGAGATTGCACATGAAGGGTTCATTACAACTAGATTATTATGAGGGTTAGGTCCTGGACTAAGGAGTTAATTGTGCAACTCAAGAGGGGGGGTGGGGTTTGAATAAATAACCATAGTTTGCATGGACATCATGACCATGGCACATGTGTCTCATTTCAAGTAATTACAAAAAGAAAATGTTCAATCATGGGTCGGTCGGTTGGATTACATTGGTTTCATCCTATGAATGCGGTTTTATTGCTTACTTGTACCCATGTTGGTGTTGTAGAAGATATGATGATACGTTATCAAACTTGAATTACATTTGGCATGTTCAGATCTTAGCCAATTTTGAGATTTGCCTTGTGTCTTAAACACCCCATTTCTATGTTTCCATATTATGAATAATTAAATGAAAAAATGGAAACTTACGAAAATGACTAAAAAAATCAATTAAACAATCTTGATAACAAGTACAGACTCAAAAATAGACTTTCATTCTAGGTTTCCTCTAGGATGCATTTGGCATACAAAGATAATAATTGAATTTGAGCTTAATTTGGGTCTTATAGCTTGTTATTTTCCTAGCTCCTTTTGGTTTTCATGTAATGAAAAAGTACATGTTGCAAACAAATGTGGTTTTGAAGAACAATGGCATATCCATTGGCTTTACTAAAAAAAAAACCCCCCGGTTAAAACAACAATAAAGTTTTGCATATCAAAAATTAAGTGATTAATTGAATGAAGCTACAAGTCCCTTAGACTAAGGGTTAGTTTCCATGTTGCCCACTCTCCAACTATTTTATGGAAATTAATGATTGAATGATGTTTTTATGTCAATAGTGGCACCCATTCAACAACTATTTTCTAATGGTTGTAGGGTGCTATGGTTGGTCTTGTCCTCACCCACTAGACTTTAGCAATGTATAAATATTTCTCATTTTGAATGGGTTGCTACTAATGGCACATTCTTATGTTGGTAGGTGTTTAATGTATTTAGATGCCGAAGGGTAGGTGGTAAGTCCATTGAAATGTGGTGGAAGAAAATAAAACTGATATTTAAATGCGTTATCATCAAATTTTCAGTAACTCTTTAGCAAATGGTCTCGGATGTACTGGTAATTGGGTGGGCTGCATGGAAATTGACCCTAAGGAAGCAATGTTGAAAATTTATAATATCCTGCCCAAAATAGTACCCCAAAAAAAAAAGAATGGATTATTGGAACTCTAATCACATAGACACAGAAAAGGCATTATGAGGTAGCGCTTCGAACTTTTCAAAAAAAAAAAAAAAAAAAAAAAAAAATCTATGGTTATGTATCAAGATCAATTTTGCGATTGTGTGAAAACAATGGTCATGAACCTTAAGAACCACCATAGTAACTGTTGAGGTTTGTTTGTGTTTTTGAACACTACTCAACATCGATTCAAAACGAAGTTGGAAGCTTAGATGTTGGGCTCAACCATTTTTTTTTGTGTGAAATTTGACACAAATGGAAGAAAAGGAATATTCTCTCATACTTTTTTTTGGGGGGGATCACCAAATTGGGAAAAAAATTGTCACATTAATTCTACTTGGATTTTAGAAAGGGGACTTTTTTAATACCAACTCTTTATTTTTTTGGATTGGTTGTAGAAGCCTATCATCATTTAATGTTGAATCCCTCTTGGAATACTTGCATATGAACAACATTAGAAAATTGAAAGAAAAGGAAAAAAACAGCACTAGTCCAGGGGGCAGGGTCAATATTTGTTTTCCCAAAAAAATTGGTTTTTGATGAAAAATTGAAAAAATTGTGGATTTTTTCCCATTATAAATTTGAATATTAAAAAAAAGTTCAGAAAATTTTAAATATCACAAAATTGGGGGGAAAAAACATCATGGTTGGGGCTCATTTCTTAACAACAATAATTTAATAAATAATCTACAATAATTTCCACAATCTTTGTCTATTTACTTTTTAGGAGTTCACTTGTAGTTTTGAGGAACAATTCTCACTTTTCTAAATTTTATGGATAACTCAAAAAGGAGGATGAGTGAGTATAGTGGAGGACCAAAGTCAGGCCCAAAATAAGGATTATTTTAAAAGTCACTTTATTGAACTGTAAGCCTAGAGGGGAGTTTTAATCTGAATTTAATTTGTGAAAGTTTTTGAAATAAATGGAACTGATGGCTCCTTTGATTTTAATTTTTCAAAGAACGGGTGAATGAATGAATGAATTGGTGCTTCTTTGATTTCGATTCCGTCAAAGAACCAAAGCCGATGGTTCTCAAAATCCGAAGGATCAGAACAAAGAAATGGAACCGGCGGTTCTTTAGAACTCAAAATTAGCTGCACAACACTGACTTATGATTTATACATGGGTAAGCAGCTGAGGTAACCACCATGGTTAAGTTTAGGGAACTGGAACTGAACAGATTCCTGACCACTTACCATCCATCCATCCATCCTTCATGGTGGGTGCTGGTTTAATAATGTGAGCTGGGAATCCCATGCAAATCTTTTGCTATCACAGCATAGCCTAGTAGTGTGTTCATTGGAAATACATTTATTTATATTCCAGCTGAAGACTTCCTTGAATGATTGGGTTCTTGCTATTCATTGTGTATTTCATAATACATATATATATATGGGTTGTCAGCACTCAAGTGTCAAATAATGCTTCTCTGCAATGTGTCAGTGTATGAAATGTCTATCTTTTTTTTAATTGAGTTGATTGGTCATTTCCCTCTTTTTTGTCCTTTTGTTCTTATCAGTGGTTTTTAAAATAAAAAAAAAAACTTTTTATGTTTTTTTGATGAAAATTTTGGAGAAATTCAACAAAAATAATTAGCAACATTAGTCGAATTTACACTAGAAAAAAAATTGTAATATCTTTATCGAAAAATAGAGAAATTTCGCCAGAAAAAAAAACACTGGTTCTTATCAGTGTTGGCTGGTTTTCACTCTTTTGTGAGAATCGTCAGTTCAAGTTTTGGGGGGGGGGGCAGGTTCTAAGAATCACCTCGATTTTCAGAATTAAAAATAAAATCAGGTTGGGTGGTTTTCAAGGTTAGTGGTTCAAACAAAGTTTTAAACCGATGATTTTCAGAGACGGTTCTCACAAGTTGGTTCTCACAAATCGTGGTTTTTTTGTTATATATATATATATAATTTTTTTTGGTGTGTTTCTTTTCTTACAATTGTGAACAGAGACTTTAGTTTTTCTTAAAACTTAAGCTTTTTATTTATTAAAGTTAATTCGTAAAGTCAGACAAAGGCGGCACTGGAACTCGTGTTTGGTCACATGGGGGACGAGATTTCAAAAAAACAGGAAAAAAAAAAAGGTACACTGGGCTTCAACGAGGCATGAAACTCAGTTTAGCAACAAATTTGTTCCTAAACTGAGTTTGCCCTGTCCTTTCTTTTCCTGAACGCTTTCAACCAATCACTGCTGCTGCTATGTGTACTTTAACTATAAATGTTGTCGAGCCTGGTGCATTTAATGCTGAGTCTCAGTATTTCATACCCTTATTTAATAAAATTTCATAACTTTGCCGATAACAGCCAAGAGGGCCTGAAGCATGGGGGGTGCAACTCAGGCCCAACAGGGCATGACTTTCCGGATAACTCTCATATTTACTTTTTTATTTTTTTTCCGTGAGAACCGAACCTTTCTCAGAATACGAGAATAGGTCCGGTTCTCAGATTGCAAGCCAGGTGAGAACCTGAGCGGTTCTCGTCTCTAGTGAGAACCTTTAATCCGGATCTCATAGCTGGTTCTCACTGGACGGCTCTCAATGAAAACCGGAATGAAAACCAGCGCCGGTGTTCAGCCGGTGGGTGAGAACCGCCCAATACTGGTTCTTATTGCACAATATAATTATCCAGGCGATTATCCGGGCTCCTGTTTAGTTTTGAGGGGGTGAGCCCAGTGTTTCTAGTTTCTAAGCCCCCAATTTGTGATGTAGCTGAAGTGGCCATCATTCATAAAGATGATTTAGCCAAATCCGGCTATAGAAAATGAGAATAAAAAAATTCATCTATATTTCTGGCTACCTACTTACTGGAAGATATATATATTTTTTCCAGAATTCGGTTAGTGAAAGAAAACCCTAGAGAAAATTATTTTTTTTTTGCAATTTTCAAAAAAAGTTGCCATCAAGCAAAAATTAGCCCAAAAGAAAAAAAAAAAACACACTGGGTGAGAGCTATAAACAAGCAATATTCCAATATTACAACTTAGGATCTGATGGCCTTTTGATTGAGGTATTATAATTCTACTCAATTGTGCCCATGCTCAAACTATATTCTTTTAAATTAAATTTGATATCTTGTGTTTGTTTTTTTTCCATTTATCAAACTGCAATGTGGAGCATGTAACCTTTGTGTGGTCTATTTAACTAAATGGAAATTTATTGCACAATTATTTTTGCATTTAATTTTTTAAAAAAAAGCACTTCAACCTGATGAGGCTATGAAAAGTTGATACTTTGATTCCTATGATTTCAAGTAGTGGGGTTGTTGTGGTACTTATTATTATTATTGTTATCAGTTTTCTTCCCCCAAATTTTGTGATGTATGGAAGTGGCGGTGGTTGAGAAGAAGATTTAGCCACCTTTGGCTATAAACTAGACATGGCTGTAATCCTTCTATACTTTTGGGTTACCTACTCGAACATGTTACATAAATTTTGGAAAATTACATTATTTGAAATTCTGGTGAATTTGCCCATATTTTTTCATAACAGATCATTTTGTATATGTTGAAATCAGTTAACTTAAGGTGCCAAAAAGGATTTGCCAAAAACAGAAAATCACCGATTTAAAGGGGATTTTATTTACTCAAAAAATCTAGGAATTCTTTTTGCATGACTTGAATACAAGCTGCTGACCTCCATAACAACCACATCTGTAACCCAGATTAAAGGTGCCTTGAGTTCAAGGTCATTCATTGGACAAGGTAAAGTGTAAGGGCAACAAACCAAATTTTGTCCCATGCAAAGTTCAGATTCCTCTCTGGTCTGAACACTTCCCCAGTTATACAGCCTTCGGTAAACCAGTACCTGCAACTTGTAAGAATTAAAAACCCTGGAAATTTTGGACACTGTATCTAACCATGGTAAATATCCTGGCCCGAGAAGCAGTAGAGATATGTATAAGGATTTTTTTATGGGGAACAAACTCCAAACAGAAGAATTTCATACGTGAGAAAGGGGCTGGTTTCCCATGACCACAAATTATTATATAACTTACACTAGGTGGTCCAAACTTGTATCTTAGAGGTGCCTTATATCTTGTGGGTGGAGGAGGGGACAGTACCAGGTACTTAAGTTTGCTACAGTGTGTTTTAAAGGTGGTGGAATTATGTTAAAAAACAAATCACACAAAAGACTCATGTCAAAAGCAGCTGGTTTGCATTTAAGGTCAAAGTGACCAACAGCCATCAGTGCACAATAAGGGATAGATAGTGGCTGGTGGTCACTAGATATGGAAACACTTTTCCATTGGCTTCCAGTTCCTCAGCTAGTCAGGGTGGTTGGCATAGTTTCTGTTCTTTCTGACCACAGACTAACAACCCACATGTTCTCTCCTACAACATAATAGAGTTTTCTGAAAAGTCACCCTGTCTTCACCCTTTCTTTGGGCCTCCTTTCATCCCCTCTTTCAACAAAGTAAGGAAATTTTATTAAATCTCACTATGAAATGCTGAAACTTAGCATTTAATGCACAAGGGTCGAGAGTAATTATAGTAGTCCTACAGGTAAGAGCAGTGAGGATGAAACTCAGTTTACCACAAAAATTGATAGTTTTCTGAGTTTCACCCTCAGTTGAATGCTAATGTTCTTTTTTGCAGTTTTTTTTTTATAATCTCACCCTGTTTATGACCAAACTCAGGGTTCTGGAGCTGGGGTTTCCTTACTTTACGGATAACTCTAGTTACCTACCTACATAGTGATCCTATTCTTTACAGGAGAAGTTACCACGATGAAACCTGGCATGAACTCAACTCAGTTCGGGTTCATCCCCAACTAAGTTCATTCCAATGGATGGCCGCTGAATTAATCTTCCATATTGACCACTTATCTACCTTTAGGACCTATCCTTCACCAAGCAAGTTACCAAGGTGAAACCTAAAACTGACTCTGTTGTGCATTCATTCATCCCCAATAGGGATTCTACCTGATGGATGCATATTATCTTTAGGTGCGTACCTACCTATGTTACTTATCTTGTAACAAAAAAGTTACCAACTTGAAACCAGACATTAACTTAGTTGGAGTTCATCCACAATTGAGTCATAGTAGGCTTCGGATGGGTGCACACCTATTATCTTACTTACTTACATGTCTATCTACCTACATGACCTATCCATTACAAGATTAGTTACCAAGGTGAAACTAAGCACTAGTTGAAATGGGGTTCATCCATAATTGGGTCATAGGAAGCTTCCAACAGATGGACACAAATTATCTTACATATCTACTTAGCTATTTACATGACCTATGCTTTATAAGATAGGTTATCAAGGAAACACCTAACATCAATTTAGTTGAGTTTCATCCATAATTGAGTGTCATAAGAGCCTTACAAGGGATGGACACATGTTCTGGGACATATGTACTTAGTTATTTAGTTACTTAACTACCTACCTAACTATAAGACCCATCCTTTACAGGTTACCAAAAACTTGACATAAAATTAGTTAGAGTTCATCTACAACTAAGTCATAATAAGTTGCAGTGGATGGATATCTATTATTTATCTATCTTACATGCCTTCCTACAAACCTATTCATCACACATAGGCTTTACAAGTTAATTCACCATGGTGAAACCTGACATCAAATCAGTTGGGGTTCATCCACATCACTGCATTGCCTGAGTCACAAGAGGCTTTCAATGGATGGACACTTACTTAATTAATTACCAAGGCTTTTTTTATTGGCAATTTTTTTTCCTACAAGAAAAATTAAAAATTCCAGGAAGAAATGATTTTGGAGGTTTCCGGTCATCAAAAGCGAGGGGAAAAAATAAGTAAAAAATAAATCACCAGATTCATATACTTGATTTTCATTGTGTAGCTAAAAATAAAGAAAGATCATTAAAGATAGGTATTATATTTTTGGTTTAGAACCTTATTTGGCTAAATTTTTTTAGGGATGATAACCATTTTTTCTAACATCTTCTTATGGATGACCATCACTTTACTTACTTTCTTTACTTTTACTATAAACTGAAATTCTTTCATAGAAAAAACACAATTATTTATTTATTTATTTATTTATCTACCAACCCAACCTATCCTTAATGAGGCAGGTTACTCAGGTGAAACCTGACATCAATTCAGTGGGGGCCTGGATGGCTGTTGGTTCACTCTGGTCTGCATTTCATAACATTTCACAAAGGCAATGGAGGAGCAGTAAGGAGAGGAGGACAAGAAGAAGAGGAAGAAGAAGAAGAAGAAGAAGAGGGGAGAAGTCTGAAGGATTTCTCTAGTCTCTCACAAGAGGCAACAGAAACGTGGCTGCCCATGACTTTCACTCCACATTTACTTCAATATCTTTGTTTTTTTTGTTTTGCTTTGAAGTTTGCAGCCTGCCTGGGAATGAAGTTGGGTGTTGTTTTTGTATAGTACATTCGAAGCTATAAATGGTGTAACCTGGGGATATGATTCGGTCTTTATGACTTCCATTAAGCTTTGCATCACACAAAATCAGCCACTTCTAGTGTCATCATTGTCGCTTGTGATTTGGAGAAGCGGCTCTCATAAATACAACACTAGTGAATCAATCTCTCGCCATCACCAAACGGACTCTGACATAATACCTTTTGTTTTTAGAGATTTGATTGTTTGTCGTTCTGTTGTCAGACATGATCAGTCAAACCACAAGTCGAGACTGCCAGAGACTGCCAGCTTTTTTGTTTTCTCTCTTTTTATTTTTTTCCCCACTTTCCCCTTCTGTTGAGGAGTCCAAGAACACCAGATTAAAAAAGCACCTTGTGCAGTAGTAGTAGCTAGTTTACCCGTGCGGGAACGCCAAAGCTAGATTTCATATGTGCTGCTGCAAGAAGAAGCTGGAGGAAGTCGTGTGCTGCTGATCTCGTAGTACTCAATCTGAGCTGCTCCTTATGATCACCTGCAGTACTACTTGCTTTGCAGAGCCGGTGGACTTTTCTTTCCTGCAGTAACTTGGTAACGAGCTAGCTGCTCATGATCACAAGAACATCTGATTGACTACACTACAAAAGCTGCAGTATCTGTGAGAAACACTAGCATATTGATCAGCAGCTGCTTCTCATGTCCAACTGCAGTACAGAGGCAGAGGAAAGGATGAGGAGGAGGAGGTGGGTATGCAGGGTGTCGATGATGATGATGATGATGCGAGTGACTTTGATGGCAATGGTTTCTTCGGCATTGATAATGTGCTGCGTGGTGGAGAGAGTACATGGAGCTATAGAGGAGCATCTGGTGACAAACCTCCCCGGACAACCAGTGGTGACATTCAAGCAGTATGCGGGTTATATCAACGTGAACGAAGCCACAGGCAAGGAGCTTTTCTACTGGTTTGTGGAGGCGGATCACAAGCATGCTGCTTCCCTTCCAATTGCTTTCTGGTTCAATGGAGGTAAAACAAAAACATTGTAGTTAGTTTCTGAATATTGAAAATCAATTCTGCTGGTCTTGAGAAGCCATTTCTCCACTCAACTATGTAGCTGAAACACAGATCAGTAGCAGCAGCAGTCATGTGCAGCAAATGGGATTGGAATTTAGAGCTGGAAATGGGGATGGTGCGTGGGTGGGTGGGTGGGGGCTGCGTTTTGAGCTTTTGCAGGACCAGGGTGTTCATCAATAGGAGATGGATTCTTAAGTGAGCTCGGTCCATTTCGCGTCACAACTTCTGAAAGCCTGACTCTCAATGAACATAGCTGGAACAAAGGTAAGTACACGGGAGGTACACGCACTTGTTGACGAAGCACTGATCACAATCTCGACGAATCCAAGCGAGACACTAGGTGGAGCTGCACGCAACTGCGCCTTCTACTACTACTACTCCTCCTCCTCATGAGGTTTTGACTCTGGAATATTGTTGTGGGTGTGTGGTTTTTTTGCAGGTGCAAATATTGTGTTTGTGGAATCCCCAGTGAATGTGGGATTCTCGTACTCGTCCACCGCATCTGACTACTCCAGCTTCAGTGATTCTCAAACAGGTAGACAAGAAAAGAACTCGACTGATTACTGCCTTTTGTCTCTCGTCCTTTCAGCTCTTCTTCCTCGCAGACTCCAACCCTTCTTACAAGCGTGCCCTTCGGCGGGGCGCATGCTGGCGTAATCTGCCATGGCTAGCCAGTTCAATAATGTAAAGAGCACCTGTGCGCAGATTCCGCACAGAGAATTTGCAGGAACTGCCTATTCTGCAATGGAATACGCATTCTCTGCCGATTATGGAAGGGGCATGAATGAAGTTCTCTTACATGACAGAATAGGTGATAGAAATATTCTCCTGCCGCTCTTAATGGATCTTGGGCCTTATTTAGTTACCCAATGAAGCTCTAATACGACAGACTATATGACAGAATTTGCCTCTGGTATGAAGCTCCAACATGACAGAATAATATATGACAGAATCTCCTCTGGTATGAAGCTCCAACATGACAGAATAATATATGACAGAATCTGCCTCTGGTATGAAGCTCCAACATGACAGAATAATATATGACAGAATCTGCCTCTGGTATGAAGCTCTAACATGACAGAATAATATATGACAGAATCTGCCTCTGGTATGAAGCTCTAATATGGCAGAATAATATATGACAGAATCTGCCTCTAGTATGAAGCTCTAATATGACAGAATAATATTTGACAGAATCTGCCTCTGGTATGAAGCTCTAGTATTGCAGAATAATATATGACAGAATCTGCCTCTGGTATGAAGCTCTAATATTGCAGAATGTTTGATAGAATCTCTCTCTGGTATGAAGCTGGCAAAATATATGACAGAATCTGTCTCTGATATGAAGCTGTAAAATGGAATGTATGACAGAATCTGCCTCTGGTGCTCTTTATGGATTTTGGGCTTCTTTATTTAGCTGCAGAATGAAGCTCTAATATGATAGAATATGCCTCTGGTGCTCTCAATGGATCTTGTTTTGTAAAAAGACTTAAGGCATATGGTAGTTGTAATTTGTTAGGCAGCAAATTTCTGTGAGTGTGGAATAGGCTTATGTAAGTTTCCAAAATGTTACTATCTCTTTTGTGAATTCTGGCAGAAAGGAGAATAAATGACCTTAGTTTTTGCATACTTGTGTTTTTTGGAGCTCATTTGCAGCATTTGATGCCTATGCATTTTTGGTCAACTGGATCAAGAATTACCCAGAGTACAACAGCAATGAAATGTATATCATTGGTGAAAGCTATGGTGGTAAGCCCAATTTTGGTTCCTTATACATACATGTCTCACATTAATTTGTAGCAGAGCTGAAGATGATTTCATTATTTACTTGCTTAAGTAGGATGAGGCTAAGAGACCTGCAACAGAAGTATTGACCTGTATATTTTGGAATGGAATGTGGTATGGGGCAGGACATTATGTACCTACATTAGTCCAGGAAGTGGTGAATTACAACAAGGATCCTAGCGCTTACCACCTTAACCTCAAAGGATTTGCGGTAAAACTCATTACTAACCCAAAACCCGTCAATGTACTAGAGAGCAGGCAGGGGTTTGGCCAAGTTAGAATTGGCCATACCCTGCAAACTCCCTGGTGTTAATAGCTGTTAGGTCTTGTACTATACAAAACATACCTTTCGCATTCAGCACGGCTGGCTGATTAGGTCTACAGAATCAGCACCTGTGTTGAATGGTTGATTCAGCATGAAAATTAGTGGATTAAAAGAGAGAAGAAGACCTAACAGCTGTTTATGTGCATATAGCACTATAAACTGATGGCTGGAATGTTGTTTATTACCATATTGTAATTTTTGGGTTTTGTTGTTGGCATACTGGCATAGGTCGGAAATGCCTGGACAGATGCTTACTGGGACAACAAGGGCTCTGTTCAATGGTTCCATTCACATGCATTGATCTCTGATCAGACTTACACATACCTGATCCAAAATTGTGATTTTTCACAAGAGTTCCCAATTGATGTACCCAACACAAGTACATTGTGCAACAATGCTTCTGCAACTCTTTACAATATTGAGCTTTCTGGATTAGATGTCTACAACATTTATGGCCCCTCATGCAATCTTCCATACAACAACTCTCTGAGGACTATGATGAAATCAGTAAGTTGTGCAAGAGACTGCCTAACATTTTTTTGACTAGGTGTTCCCAATCTACCCACTAACTAGTAGTAAAAAGAACTAGATTATGGCAATCTGAGACAATTAATCTGGGTTAATCAAATAAACCTTACATAGTGGGTTGGACCATATAATCATTTTTTGTTGAATTCCATCAATTCTTGTCTAGGATCTCACCAAAGTTCACTCTTGTGATGGTTTCAAGATGGTTCTTTGATGGAGGTTGTAATTAGGTACTTACTATGCGTACGTGTGCTATGGTGACTGTTTGTATTTGGACCAGAAAATACCTCGTTTTCCAGCAGCTGCAGCAATTAATCCATGTGCTGATTATGTCACTCCTTACCTAAACATTCCGGCAGTTAAAGCAGCACTTCATGCCCTCCCAAGCATTGAATGGACAGAGTGCAGGTAAGAAAAAATATGTACAATTCCAACTCTGCACTAGATCAATACATAAACAATTTTCCTCAAATGTAAATTCTGAATGACAAGTTTCCATTTGTGAGATGAGGAAGGTACGTACAAATTGGGTTTTGGGTTAGTAGTAGCTGATTAACAACTGGTGGAAAATCATTACAGCAATCTTGTGTTCAACAAGTATAACACAACAGACATCCTGCGCTCAATGGTTCCTGTATACCAGGAGCTATTTGATGCCGGCCTCAGAATTTGGGTCTACAGGTAATTGGTACCTTCTTTAAAACCCATTTGAACTCTGCTGCATGCTCCTACTGAATATGTGTCCCCTTTGTTTAAGGGCAGTTCTCATTTTGTGGCCTTATAAAGTCTACCAATTGCATCCACATGTTTAGTGCGATCCATGGAAATTTTAGGGGTAACAGGGTCTAGGGTCTAGAGTTAAGGTCTCTAGGGTTTAGTGTTGGGTTCAGGTCTCCACAAAGTGGGCTTAACATGTTTCAACTGGTTGATTTGAAGGGGTTTGGAAGTGCAAAGAAGCTAACTAATGCATTGAATTCTGTGGACATAATAATACAGTGGAGATTTTGATGGGAGAGTACCAACAACTGGCACACGAGAGTGGATCAACACACTTGGGCTTCCCGTTGAAAAGGCGTGGTATCCATGGACACATCCTAGTAAGGACAGTACAACAGGGTTGGTTGACCTACAGGTAGGTGCATCACAAAATGGAGCTAATTAAAAAAAATAAGCTTAAGGGTTTGGCATTATTGTCTGGCAGTTATTTGTCTTTGCTCAAAGAAGATGTTGGCATGTTTACGACAAGTACCCACGAGGTTTTTCCTGAGAGCTGATTGTCAGACTTGTCAAGCAAACATTCAAATTCTTTTGAGTCTTCAAGCACTGTAGAAATGTTCAGAAACTTGCATAAGCGGGAAGTCCACTGGCTTTCTGAAGCTTAATATAACCAAGCATCTGTTTCCTAAAGGAGAGCAATGATTTTTGTATTCATGTGGTGCTATTGTTTCTCAATGACCTAATTTAGATGATGTGCAACTCTCCATTGATTATTGCTTGCTGGATTGGTTGGTGGGTCACTGCAGGTTGGTGGGTACTCACAAGTGTATGCAAGAAATTTTACATTCGCATCTGTCAGGGGTGCAGGCCATATGGTACCACAAGATCAACCTGGGCGTGCACTCACATTATTCAAGGGTTTTTTGTCAGGGGAGCCTCTAGTTGAATTCTCTTATGAGTTCGGCTCAGACTCATGATTTGCTCCTTGTGATCAGGATGCCACCAGAGATCCCACCACATTGGTACCATGCTAGGTTTCTGAAGAACCAAATAGAAAAATCACATATACTTTTTTCCATGTGATGGGGGAGCATAGGGGTTGCAACAAACATTTGTGTGAAGCCGGTGCATGTCGCTGAATAAGTTTGCTCCCTTCATAAAAATTCAACAAAATTGAAGATCCACTGGGGCAGATCATGGAACTTTACAACTGAGTATATTACATGGGAACTATACAAGCTACTCTGTCATGATTCCAAAAAGAGCTCTATTTTGAATTATGACTCCAAAAATTTTGATCTCCAAACTTTTGGTACGCAAACATGTTTTTTGGAGATATAATGATGCAAGGGTTCAGACCAAATGACTCCACTGATTATGGTAGCAGGAGAGAATGTGGAAAGAAATATATATATCCATTCCTGTCTTGGTTATCATTCTCAACTTCATCCTCCAGAAATCCTGAAGTTAAGCTGACTTGTCTTCTTCCAAGCTTTGAAATGAATTTGAGTAGATTATGAAATTGTGGTTGACATTGCAATCATGTAAATTTGTCCTAATTTGCAATTCAACAACCTTTGGATTTATTGTCAAAACACTTGTGTTGAGTGTTTCTCATGTCTAACCATGGAAGCTATGTTATGAGAATTGGTTCTTTTAGCACTTTTCATATGACTAATCATGTGCCCAAGCTGGCTTTGTGAGTACCTTTAGTGATGTCTTTTGTTCAATGTGTGAGAGCTTGTGTATTCTTTACTTGGTGCAAATTGCAATTGATCACGGATGAAGAAAATATTGATTACAGCAAATACTTGAGAAATTATGCATTTTGAAGGTGTCTAATGACATCTAAGAGTGACAACAAGAGTCAGAGAAGACGGCATTCATTAGGTTTACGGTTTAAACTCTAAACCCTAAACCTCACCCATTGTGCAACTCATGCATACACCACATACAACATCTGAGGTTTTGAAGGATTTGAAACTGCATTCAATATATTGTAGAGGTTTGAAATCAGCAAAATCATCTTTCAAGTTGGCAATGGGCAGTGACCAAAAGTCTTGACTAATTTTGACAAGCAGTCAGGCATCATTTGAGCATTTCTGAATCAACAATGATTAAGCATATTGACTAGTGAAGCATGTTGATCAACAAGGCTCATGTTGACATTTTTTGCAGAGCCAGAATTAAGAACATGAGCCTTCATGTGAAACCACATATAAATCATAGATTATAACTGTATCAAAGGCTACCTCTCAGAGATTATATAGTACCAACCAAGAATTACAGCTGTGGCCACTCACTCACCTTTGTCCTCTGGTTCTCCAATCTGGATATTTAGCTGAATCAAAAGAAAATTGTGTGTCAACTACAATCTCAAATTGGGTCATCAGCATCTTCAACAACCATGCTGATTGTACTTCTACCAGCTTCACCAGTCTCAGAAGAAGATGACTGTTTTGCAGTGACTGGGGAAGCTGATTCTTAGTATTACCATCTTATATTCCTAATGGCAGATGGGGAGAAGATCACAATTCAGTGTCTTGTATACAAGGTGCATTGACAGTCTTGGGTACATGTAGAAGTTGAACTGTACAATTTATCTATTCAACATTGGGATCTCAGGCAAAAGTTCCTTCATGTCTATACTAGAAAGCACCTTCCAACAAGTGATTGCAAATACAAGAAAATATTTGACTTTTGCTCCAAACTATTACTATAGTACAAGGAGCTCAGTGTAAAATCCAGTTGCAACAAAGTATGGAGAAAACATTGAATCATTATTCCTGGGCATGTTTGAGTGAGTTTGCACATATTGTGTTTGACATTAGTGATGTACAGAGTTCATCCCAAGTGTTAAGGTCAAGGTTTGAGTACTTGAAGTTCTCAGCTTGGTTCAAGGAACTTACAAAGTCCATACCTGCTGATTCCACATGTTTTCAGACTTTCTCAGATGGGAGAATTTGCAGTCAGGGTTGATTCTGTCATTTCCTACCTACCTACCTACCTGCCTGCCTGCCTACCTATTTAAAGCAAAATACTCACATAGCTGACACTGTCTAAATAGGGAGGTTCTCCTTGTTAATCATCCTTGAACAAATGGAAACAAGAAATGTTGAACAAATTCAAATGTTTCATGGGAATGGAAAGAATCTAGACCTTCAAAGAAATAAGATTACGTGTATGAAAAACCCACAATGCATTAGTAAAAACCCATGAAATTCAATAATCATATCACACAATTTTGCATGGTAACTTACCTTGTAAATTTTGCAGTATCCCAGTCAGGCTATCCAGGACTTGACAAGTTTCATAAGGTCCTTGCCAAGCTATCACAATCAAAGCTTTTTTTACAAAATAAATTTTGTCAAGATAGACGTATTTTATATGCAAAATGCTTGGAAATGATTGGTGAAAGACATTAATTTCTGTAGTCAATTAGAAACATCTAACTCAAATAGTTAAGTTATGCTAAAATTATGTTTTTTAATTTACATTTCAAGGTGGCATTTGTGACTAATGACATGATTGTTTAGCTAAAAATAATAAAGCCTTGGCAATGGCAATGACTTTTGCACGACATGGAAAATACTTCAATAAAAGGGTCCTCTCCTTACTACAATGGTCAAGCAAGCATCATGAGGTGATACAGAAACTATCTCATCATGAAGACAAGGATGGTGTGGCCTTCCCTGCCACTATAACTTTGTAAACAATTTCAGTATCTGAATGCCTTTGAAATCCAATTCGTTTCCAAGATTCCACTATGTGCTAGTCCAGCTCTTAAGTTTAGAGCCATTTTTGTTGTGCAATTGAAAACGGTTCGTTTGGCTAGTAGACATGTTAAGATTCAGTTAGTCCAGCTCCTATCAAATTTGTTGTCATAGCATTGGCAGTTGCCATGGTAGAAAATTGGTATTTTGTTGGCACCAAAGGGCATAAATCCATGACCCATTCAAATAGAAAATATCTATTTTTTTGGCATCAAAGAGTATAAATCCATAACCCATTGAAATAGATGGAAGATGTTGAACACATCTTCAAGAGAATTAGGGCTTAGGTTCTTATTCATCCAAGAATAAGTTAGAAATAACAAAATTAAGTGTGAATCACTATGTCATCATGACATTCTCATGCTCCTTTATCATATGATCGAAATCAGGTTCAATTTACAACAGAGCATTAGTGAGAATACATGTATCAACATGACCTAGTTCATTGTTGGAGCAAAACCCAAAGTTAATGTTTGGTACAAAATGCATGGTCTTTGCATATATGTGTGTGGATTGTTGGGTTAGGACTCACAAGTTCTTCCAAGAATGACAACCCTTTGCCTATGGTGTCTACCTATTCATAATAGCCCAAACATCTGGCTCTTCACATGACCACAAGCACATAGATTGGACCTCCATTTCATACTCTCCACACATATGAGCACCACCACTCACACCCTACTTGGGCCTATAACAGTGTATACCATATCTAACATAGTGTGTAGCTATTCCCCATTCCAATTCCCCACCCATCAACTTGAACCCTAAACTGCGAGAGACTATTTTAATGCCACCACCTGGTTTTATCATTATGGGTGGTCTATCACAAGCAATGATTCTCTTTTACTTTGCGTCTTTGAGGTCATTGTATCTCAGCATATTTACAGGTCCAAACTGAGTTTCCCACTATTTAAGGACTCCACTTCATCCAAAATAGTGTGTACAGGGTATTATACTGCTGCCAGTGGAGATGCTCTACTAATACAAGGCTCCCACATATTACTCATCTGATCAATTTTCAGGTGAGAGTAGTGAAGTCTCTGATGGTGCACAAATCTGTAGGTGAAGACTGACTAGTCCTTTTGGAATTTTTGGGTCTCATTACTTTTGGACCAACTGCAAAGTTTTTACTGACACAAGCAACATGATGTGCTGACAACAACTTGCTCACTGCTGCCCTTGAATCATTTACCATTTGGAAAGAAGGAAGACCCCAAGAAACAAAAAGAGACTAATTTCACGAATCAAAAACCCGCACAATGCCAGTGACTGTTTGCCTGCATACTGGGCACCGAGGATTATCACCCTGCTCAACATGCTGGGCACAACCAACACAACAAACTCGATGCCCACAGTGTAAGAATGCAGCTCGCCGCCTCCTTAACAAACACACTACACAAAGTTCCCCGTCTGGAATATCTGCCATGTCCTCAACATCATCATCTATCAATCTGTCTTGCCTGCATGTTGCCACCCACGACAAATTGTGTCACATTTTCAGCCTCTTGCTTTGCTGTGCAGTGCACACAGACTCAAGCAGTGACACACCTATTGCTGTTACATTAATGAATACAGAGTACAACATAGAAAACTGACTCCACCTTAAATGAGACATGACCCAACATCCACTTCATTCTCTGGAAAGATCCTTAACATGAACACACTTTCAAGACTAGACAAAAGAGAAATTATAAAAGAAGAAAGCCCTGGAACATGCCTGCTTCCTTCATCCGGCTGTTGCCTCTGCTGCTGTCGCTGCTTCCATTTTGTCCAATTTCTGAAGTATACAGAGATGCAAGTGAGGCCAACATTGTCAGCAGCTGTTAGCTGCAGGATATTGCAACAGCAGAGACTCAACCTAGCAGTACGAGACCCAAAACATTTATCATATTGCACTGGTTCACACATAACCAACCTGCACTCCTATCACAGAGTTTCAACTGATGTGGAAACAATCAAGTGCTCCACAACTTTCTACAGATTAACAAAGTGTTACATACTTTTGAAATAAATGTGTTTGTGATAAACACAACATTTTGCAAGTCAATGCAAAAGGAATTTCCGAAGAACCCAAAACATGTTCTGGAAAAGAGGAAAAAATTGAAGGGGAATTCTGTGAGACAGTCTGTGCATACTTGATGAGGGCATAACCTAAAACTCCAACTGCTACTGTGGTGACAGCAATCCCCATCCAGAACAGGACAATCCTTCCATTTGCAAGGTCCAATAACAGCTGCTCCCGTGTAAGATCTGTCCTGTTGCATAAAAAAGGAACTTGATGAACTAGCCAAGATAAAAGAGGCATCAACCTTGTTCACCAACAAACAAGATTTCCAAGAAACACAAAGATCAAAGAGATTCTCAACAGCAGCAAGAACATCTGAGTCCAACAGCAACATCCATTGATATAACTCAAATGAATGCTGAGTAAAATGTTAGTGCAATATACAAGAAGATGGGCAAGCAGCCAGAGGGTTTGATGACTGGATATCCATCCAAAGACATGTCCAGGGTGCCTACTGCTGTAATCTCCCGACCTATTGGCAGTATTTTTTCTTCATCTAAAAGGCCAACCTGACACATGCAGAAAAAAACTGTAAGTAACCCATTACAGCATCATTATGGACAAGCCATGAGAAAAATGACTCAGAAGCGAACTTAACAAAATCAGCCCAATAGTGTTGCAAAGAAATGGTTCAATCCAACTTTGAGCAACTCAGCAACTCTCATGATGTGAAGTGCAAAACCATGAAGTAGAATTTCTGAAGTTAAAAGCTTTGACATGCAACAATGGATCTATCCACACTCGAAGACAAAGGCATGGGGTTAAGAAAAGAAAGCTTCAGACCAGATACCGTCGCCCAAACATGGCCTGCAAGAAAGTGTATGATGAGGATGGTACTGGGTGGAGCTGATGGTAGACAGTGACAAGTGGTACAGGATGCTTTGCATCTTCTATGTTGATATGGACATATACTGCTAGCTTGCCAAGTTTCTGATCCCATTCACCATCCCTCTCAGCCAGTACAAATGGCACCTAGATTACAGCAAAACAATACATTCTAATCAGTTCACAAACATAAGCAATTGGAGTAGTAGGAAGCAAGAAGAAAATCAGTCACACATAAATAACATTTACCGATGGATGTCATGATATTGGTGGTTTCTCCAACTGGTTATGTTTCTGGGAGTTTTGATGCAAAAGAAGGCAAATATCAAAAGACAGAGTGGATGAAGCAAGAAGAATGGAAAAACCTGTAAAATTAGGGTTTTCAATTGGGTCAGACAAAGCAAGCAATGAATGTGAAGCAAAATGTGAAAGTACCTTGCGCCTTGAAACTGTGACTTGCTCCTTACGAGAACCCCATCCCAAAATCGCCCTCCACTCATAGCTCCACCCAAAGATGCCTCTCCATTCATTGTACAGACACTGAAGCAAACATCCACTTGCAGCAACACACCAGTATAACATCAGGCTCACAGGGTGAAAGAAGAAGAGGGATCAACCATAGTGAACTTTTCTGCTGCACATTATGCAGAGCATACCACTCAGATACCTTGTATGAACACAGAAAAGATACTATGACAGATTGGTATCAACATCTCGACATCTCAGAATTCTGTGAAGAATTTCCTCTTGCTCCCATAGAAAGACATCTGGCTCTTCAAAAATTGGAGATGTGATAGAGAAGAACAGGTGCTTACTGTCTGTGTCCTCTCCAAGTATACTGCTTTCTCATTGACATTTTGTGCTGTGAGTGCACCTGTGTCATGGTTCTTGTCTTTGGATTCCACAGAGGCTTTGCTCTGCACCTTTCCCCTCACCATCACCAATGCATCTTGCTTCATTGATACTTCCTGTGGCCATAACCTCCGCCACATCCTGAAAGGAAATTGCTTCACTTCGAGAGTCTCATTCATTTGTTGGACAGAGTTCACCTGCCAGAGACAACTTCCAGTACCATTTTGGTTTTTCTTGCATTCTCCATACTCAAGAACCCTGCTGAACAATTCAAGATGGTTTTTGGAAAAAAGGAGAGAGCAATTGGCAAGAAATGTTTAATTACTTTTGTTTCCAAATTCTGCAAACTCAAGGACACCACAAATCCTGCTGCAAATTTCAAGCAAATTTTCTAGGAGTAAAAGAGCAATCTCTTCCTCTCACCTTGTTAGATTCATGCAAACTTGTCCTTGTAAGATCCTCACTGCTACCATCAACTAAGCTGCGAAGATCTGCAATTCGTGATAATGGGGTTTCTTCTACATCCTTGAGAGCTTTGGCATGAGAGCGGTACTTGAGCCATGTGCGCAATGCCAGAACTGTCATGCCAATTCCCAGAACCACCCCATCTCCTGCAAGAGCTATCCTTGTGAGAGCTACATAGAGCTCATCATCATGGGCTGCCATCTTTTGCAACCGCAGTTGTGCTCAAACCCTAATCTCACAGTGCATCATCTCCGAACACTGCCAAAACCTTCAGCCCGCCATTCACAACCCCAATCACAGCAGCGTCATCTCCGAACACTGCCAAAACCTTCTGCCATTTCACAACCCTAATCAGAGCAGCATCATCTCCCAACACTACGAAAACCTTCTACCATTTCCAACCCTAATCACAGCAGCGTCATCTCCCAACACTACTAAAACCTTCTGCCATTCATAACCCTAATCACAGCAGCGGCATCTCCAAACACTGCCGAAACCTTGTGCCAGCAATTCACAACAATCCCAATCTGAACAACATCCTTCGGAACTCCTTCCACACACCTGAAGAAGAAAGTATTTGCATAAGCATATGATTTATTCCACAGGCGTTAGTCCGGGAATCAAACCCTAGGTATACACAACGCTAGTTCTGCCTCTTCCTGAAAACCCCAGTCCCAGTAGAAACAGCCGGACCTGCTTCGCGCACCATGAAATCGCGGCTCCCAGAATCGCTGAATCAGTCCTCCAGCAAAACACCTTCGCTCAAAAGCTTCTTCTGAACTGAAGCGAGAGTTGTGCAAAGTGCAAACCCACGGCAAGTAGTGGCTTTTTTCTTTTTCAAAATTTTGTGAAGTAGGTGGACTGGCGATCTGCCACAACAGGAATGAGCAAATTTTCCTAAAATTTTCCCTTATCGCCGCGGTGCAAAATTTCGGAAAATCTAAGAACACTTGCGCTTGAGGAAATGATAATCTCCGCAGTATCTCCTACTTCTACCGCGGGCGAAAGGCCAGCTTTTTTTCCGCCTTTCTGTTCGTCCCCTGCGAAGCAGGACGGACGGACGGACGGACGGACGAACGACGAGATGTGTGTCTCGTTCGTTCGTGGGTGGCCGCCCTTGGGCAAAATTTAGCATGCTGGCGATTTTTTTTCTTTAAATAGTGAGAGGAAAACATGATTTTTTATTAAATTTTTTGGGGATTTTTTTTGAGTAAAGGGTGGTTTTTGACTTCTATGAAGAACCTTTATTTCTGGTTTTTAAAAAAAGTTATAATGATTTTGGTTTCAGACAAAAATGAAAATTTGAAATATTTTTGGTTTTTTTAATTTAAAAAATCAGATTTATTTTTAGACTTGTTTTGTGAAAGCCAAATGGTTGAAGCATTGAAATTATGTATTTTTGTTATATAATTATGAGAATATGCATTTTCGATTTCATAAACATTTAATCACATATTTATTTTTAATGCATGTCTAATAAATCATAGTCATCATCTATATCATGAATCTTATACATTCATAAAATTATGCATAAAATATTAAACATTTTAAATTAATTTCTTAATTTTTACTTTAAAGTTTATTTTATATAAAATTTAAAATTGTATAACAAGCTTCAATGAAAATATTTTCAATAAGTTTGAAATATTTATTTATATATTAAGCAATAAAAATTAAACAAATTTTTAAAAAAAAGTTTTACGCCTTAGATGATTCACCATATGATTCATCATATGATTAAATTTTTAAAAAAAAATTCTTTCACATTAAATGATTCATTATATGATTAATCATGTACATTAAATTCTAAAATGATATTTTTAATGAAGTAATCAACTTTTGTCATACATAAATTTTTTAATAAGTCATTTGGTTTGGGTTGTGCACATTAATTTGTGAAATGATTTTATAAATGATGTATTCAACTTTAGTTATGCACATCAATTTATGTTATAATTTTTTCTATGAATCATCAAGTTTGAATTATGTTTCACAAGCACAAAAATCACAAAAACAAATGATGAAATGATAGATTTAAATTTAAATTCAAAACATGAAACAAAAGAACCAAGACAAGAACACAAAAGCCAAAGTCAAAAATATAAAATGTGTAAAGCTAAAGTACAAACAATTTTTAATATGATGAAATAAGACTTAACATATGTTTTTATTAAGATTGCATAAACAGATTTGTAAAAATGGATAATTTGGTCAAAAAAATCTAAGAAAAGTTGACAAGAATGGAACAAGGCATTGTTAAAAAATTTTGACCCTAAAGAAGTTGAATACTCTAATAAAGACAAAATAATTTTGTAATTTGATTTATTGTTGCAATAAGAAATATATATGTTGTAGTTTTTTCTAATTAGTTTCAATTAGTAATAAGTTTTAACAAATTGTTTTCTCATTTGTCAATTTGTGAACAAAATTATCCTGTTTTAGGAATCATTGTAATTTCAAAAAGTAAGTTTTTTTGTTAGGCATAATTAGATGTTATGATGATTGCATGAGTGTTTCATCCTCTAACATGACAAATCTTTCAAATCATTGTTGATGTTTTTTTCTTGTTGTGTTTGTTTGTGTTTTTAATCAATTTATAAGTGATTGGTTGTTAAGTGAGGTTTTGAATTTTGCCATCTCCATTTGTTTGGAATTGAAAAAAACAATTGAAATTTTAGTTTCTTTTGATAATTTTATGAAAAAGAAGTCCATTGTTGTTCTTGAGGTACCTTTTCTAAGTACATTTTTTAGCTTTTAACATTAGGAAAAAAAATTATCTTGCTTAAATTTTCTTTTAATAGAAAATATGAAAAAAAAAACAAGGTTCATAACATTTTTTTTGATGTTGGATCTTAGGTTCAAAAACTTATGTTTAATGTTTTTATTTATTGAGTTTGAACAAAGCAAGGCCATTGTTGGAAAATATGATAGAAAAACCACGTATCCCATGTTGTTACAATGCTATCGTCATTTGCGCCCCTTGTTTGAATATGTAGTTTGAACATTTTTTGAAATGATAGCAAGCACAAATGAACCAATGAAAGACCATATCAACAAAGAACTTTTGATTTTCAGGAGGTTTCAAATGAATGTTAAAAACATCAAATGTCCTCTTCAATGATGAGGAAAATATAATTCCTTGCTTGTTATATCTTAAGCATTGTTGGTTCATAGATTGAAAATGATTTTTTTTTCTTTGATGAACATATTTAATAATTTAAAAAGATGTCATTTGCAATCAAATAATTTAGATAAATTAAGGTTTATGATTAAAATATAACACAATGATTCTAGGATTGGTTATCAGCCATTTATTATTTAATGTAGTTAATTGAAGCTAAGAAGCTAAAAAAATTGGAAAAACATTTGAAAAAAATGAGATTTTAGAGAAAACAAATTTATTATAAAAGAATTTATGCAACATTTTAATCTTTCTTTAGACACAAGTTTGTTTTTATTTTTAATTTTTTTAAACTGAAAATTTTAATAAAAATAAATATAAAATTTGAAATACAGCTTGTGGAAACCGATTATTATCACATATCACATTTGCGAAAATCACCCTATTTGAGAATAAGTTTGATTACTTTTTTTTGAAAAATATGACACCTTGATCAATTATTAGAAGTCTAAAATATTTGAGTTTCCATAGTTCTTCTTTTGCCTTAAGATATTTTTTTAAGCAAATGGCAAGGCCATAGTGTGAGACACCCCTTGTTATTATTATTAGTTTGAACCTCGCGCCTAATGCACAGGTGTGTGTGTATTTGATGGTACATATTACAAAATTACAAGTACAAATTACATTTCCAAAACTCTTTGTCTTCCTCTCCACAAGCCGTTTTACCAAGGCCATTTCACTTTCTGCTACCATGAAAATGAACACTGCATCCTGGCCAAGCAATTTGCGCACTGTTGCTGCCCCTTGTAAATTAAGTCGAAGAAGCACATCTTGTCCATTGAACATGCAATCCCGAACCTGTTTGAAAAAAAATTAAATAAATTTCAAATCTTTTGGTATATCTAAGAATAATAGCCCATCTAACCTCCCTTTGCACAAAAGTTGTAAAGGTGTATAAAATGATGACGATGGAAGTGCGCTCAGAGGGATTCCAAGAATGCCCACATAGAAAAGCAAAGGAAGGCAATAAGCAACTGGAACGAAGGCTGTTCACATGGGAAATCCCAAATCCTAACATTGTCTCGCCTCGCTTTTCTCATCATTATCATTGCCCATCGCCACCACCCACTGGCCACACAAAGTCATGCATTCCTATTGGCCAACATCTTGGGCCATGGGCTAGTATTGTTCAGACACACAACATGTGGATCCTCCTCTTCTAGTGGCCAATGTGGTTTTCAAAGTTGTAGCTAATAATAGGGCTATAGGTATTATTACTTGTATATATATATATGTATTTTTTAATTAAAAAAATTTGTTTGTTGGTTTTTCTTTTTAACCTTGTTTATATGCGAACATAATATTAGTGTATTAAATAAATAAGTACCCCTAGTTTATAATGGGGGTATTAGCCTAAGCCAAAAATGGTGACGAACAATTTTGAAAATAGAAATTTAATGCAGCCAATGGGAAGGCTTAGCATGCATTCAAAATGCCTTGATTTTATTTTTTAAAATTTTTGGGTGGGGACAGCAGGGGGGGGGTGGGGGAGGGATTTTTTTTCTTTTTTTTTTTGTTCCCAACATGTTCCTTTTAAATTCCCAACTTGTTCCCATCAAGTTCCAATTTGTTCCCCAAGGGTGTTCCCAATAGCACCTCGCTTTAATCCCATATTGAGGCTGGTAAAAGATGGATCAAAGCTATCCTTAGGCATATTTTGACTTAATTGATGACACATTTGTATGACACCATCAGAATATATCTGTAACAACACACACACTCTTTTAGAGAAAAAGAGAAATTTGGCAACAAAGTTTTGAAAAACAAAAAAAATTCACCAGAAAAAAGGTCACCTCTTTTGGCAAGGCTGAGAGGGACTCTTTTAGCAAGGCTGAGAAGGACTAAGGAACAATAATGCAGTTTCATCTGGTCCCACATTTTGAGGAATGGTCACCAAATGTTATTGGGAATTCTAAGTTCATTATTTGAGAGTGGCCAGGGTGAACCATCCTCTACATTGATACTTTCACCTTCTTGATTAAAATGTCCTTATTACATTATAGGTGGGCAAGGCCAAGGGCAAGCTAGGATTTGTAACCGGCCAAAACTGTTGTGTAACAAATGTTGTAGAATTGGTAAGGTCTGCTGATTAGGTCTACAAAATTGACACCCGTGCTGAAGAATTGACTCCGGATAAGAGGGTCAGTCCATCAAAAGGGAAAATAAGACCTAACAACTATTGTTGACGCTTCCTTCTAAAATGGGTACATGAGGAAAAAAAAGCAACTTCTGACATTATTGCGTGAGACTATTCTGGAGAAAAAGCTTGTGTAGTTTGGAGAGTAACGTTACACACCAAACCCAAAGCCTAATCTTGTTCCTTTATACCAAAATAGACCATGACGAGATGGATGGATGACTGAATGAATGGACGGATGAATAACAAGACGAATGGATGAAATGATGCTTCACATCACAACGTCCTTTAATATATGTAATTTCTTTCTATGAAGCATGAGGACATTCATGTGGGCTCTGTCTTTGTAACATGGGCAAAATTTCCATCTTTGTATCCATCTCTACCTAAATTAAGTCACAAGTACAAAGCTGAAGTGAATGAGACTTAACCATCCATTTCCTTGTCTACAACACAACAAATATCATTGTAGAACATTACAAGGTCAGGACTTGGGACTTACCAACTTGTCTCTTTTTCAAGATTTGCCTTTGGTTGTGAAATTTCTTTTCTTTGATGGTGCTTTGGCTCTTGAGTAGCGTCATAGATCTCCCTTTTTGAAGGCAAGTGCACCTTTGAATTTCCATTTTCAGATTATGTAATGTGGAGCCCACCAGTTAGGGTTTCTTTCTTTCAATTTTGTGATATAAAGAATTGGAAATGTTTTTGAAAACATAAGCAGAATTAGTCAAATTTTCACAAGATAAAAAAATGAAAAAAAAAAATTCTTGCCACTAAAAATGAAAAAATTGTTGAAAAGCATCACTGCCACCAATGGAACCAAGGTTTCACCCTCCCACTTCCCCCTCACACTACCTAAGTAACTAACCTAGTGTCAAATGATTAAAGCTCCATTGGAATTTCAATGGAGGGCCTTTGGCTGAACTGAAATTTCACACCCATTCTATGGAAAGGTCAAGAGTGATTACTCATTCTTTTTTTCTATCCATCAAGAGAAAAAAATTGGGTTGGTGGTTCTTTTTTCTCTTGCTGGATAGGTAGATCAATCTATTTGTTGTGATGCCTGAAGTTTTTTTCTGGATTACATTTTTCTTACATTTTCCCCCAAAAAAATTCCCCTCATTTTCGTCCTCCTTAAGTCCTCTTGCCTCCCTTCTTCTTCATGTACATACTATCTTTGTCCTGAGTAAGAATTGTTTAAGGAAAAGAGACTTAAAAAGGTACAAAAAGAGAATTTTAAACTAATTTTTCTACAAAAAGGTGGTCATGAGCAGGCTACCCATTTGACCATTTAAGATTTTCTAAAGAATTCATTAATTAAAAACAACTAAGAATTGAAATAGGTTTAATTTAGCAATGTCGCAACATGCTATAACCTTTAACTTAACCTTTCAAGTTCCAACTTTTATTTGGAACCATTTTCTGTCCACAGCAGATGTTTTGGATTAAAATGGCATTTGAAGTTTTTCTTATTGTTTTGACCCCAAGTACAACATCTGTATGCTTCTCAAATTATTTTTTTCCCCCTTGTAATACCATTAAAACATTTAGATTTTTTTTTAAAGTATTGAAGACCAAATGATATGTATTTTGCTTTCAAGTATAATTGAATTATTCAGTTAGTAATTTATTGACATGCACCTTACTACTTTACAAACTTGTGGTTGAGTACCACAATCTTTGGACAATTCCTTACCTCACCAAAAGACAAAAAATAGTCACATGATTTTTGTTTCAAAGGAACCTCTCTATGCACTTAGTTATTGAGAGTGTCATTCCTTGTGCTTCAATAATTAAACTAATTGTGTTCAAAGTTTTGAAGTCTAGACCCTTCTTCCCACAGAAGAGAATTAAAATGTATTGTTCCACATGAATGAATTATACACATTTAGTTTAGAGACAAATGATTTTCCTTCTCGCAAGTTCAATAATGAATCATGGTCAAAGAATTTCTAAGAGGCTTGCTACCACAAGAGCATTGGAAGATGATCCCCCTTTCCTAAGGAACTTATTTGCATTAAGTTTTGACATTTAATTATTGTGTTTTCAAAACTTTAGGTTAGAGTTTTGTAAGGGTGAATAATAGGTGGTGGGTTTTAGGGTTCACAAAACCTCCTTTTTCCAAAATCCCAACTTCAGGGCAGTCAATATGCGTAGAAGAATTTATATTTTGAACAAATTTATTTTGGACTTGTTCTAGCAGCACCTACACCTTCTCTATAGTCAGTGGGGTGACTCTCGGAGTAACCTTGTTGCGACCAAGGTCTTTTAACATCACGAACACTTTGTCGAGAAGTTACAAAAACTATGTCTTGTTTTGTTAAGATATCACATTCTTCCCGAACTAGTTTGAAAAGCAAGTTTTCTTCCTCAGGTCCAAACCCCACCCCAGTTTTTCGTGACAAGAGTTTAAACCCTTTCACGAACCGCATCACCCAGCGATCTACAAGCTCCTCACATTCATCACCCACGATTGCCTTCCCATTGGCATTCAATGCAACATTGGCGGTAGAATAAGAGCGTTCAAGAAATGAATCAAAATCTTCGTCCAGTTTTCTATCAATGACATCGTCGAGGAGTTTCTCAATACTAGCGTGACGATACTTATTTCGCTCTTCATCAAACATCCAATTAGGGTTTGCGATTATAGAATCAACCCTTGTTGGCCTTGGAGCATTTTCAACTGAAAGCATTGCTAAGGAAGGCTCTAATTCATCGTAAGCCTTTGTTCTCTCAATCTTTCGAATCACAAGTCCAGCAGGCTTAGCTCTATACACTTGTTCAGTTACCTGATGAAATCGATCTTTATGACTTGACATTTTGAATCTTACTTCTTCAAATTCTCTTTTAACAACAGTTAGTAAACAAATCACTTTACCTTCAAATGCAAAACAAAGCACACAAAAATACACAACCAAAAAAAAAAACTTCTTTAATCCCTTATTACTATCATTATTAGTAAATTATTATTATTATTATAATATTCTCTCTCTCTCTCTCTCTCTCTCTCAAAATTCCAAAAAAATTCTTCAATTCTGTTTTTGAATTCACCATTACAAACTCTCATGTTTTTTGCAATTGAAACGTTGCATATCTTCACATCCAAGGAGGTGTGACTGTTGGCATTGTGGATGAAGTTTCTTGCATCCATTGGAACCAGGATGGACAAAATAACTCCGTTTGCGTGTTGGACGAAATTTCTTGCATCCATTGGAACCAGGATGAACAAAAGAACTCTGTTGGCGTGTTGGATGAAGTTTCTTGCATCCATTGGAACCAGGATGGACAAAATAACTCCGTTTGCGTGTTGGACGAAATTTCTTGCATCCATTGGAACCAGGATGGACAAAAGAACTCTGTTCGCGTGTTGGACGAAGTTTCTTGCATCCATTGGAACCAGGATGGACAAAAGAACTCTGTTCGCGTGTTGGACGAAGTTTCTTGCATCCATTGGAACCAGGATGGACAAAAGAACTCTGTTCGCGTGTTGGACGAAGTTTCTTGCATCCATTGGAACCGGGATGAACAGAACTCTGGTTGGTATGTTGGATGAAGTTTTTTGGCATCCATTGGAGCCAGGATGAACACAACTCTGTCGTCTTATCCTCTTCCATCTCTGGTGTGCGCGCTCGCGCGCGAGAGAGAGAGAGAGAGAGGGAGAGAAGCTTGCGTTGTGTTTGTGGGTGGGATTGTCTCTTCTGTTTGTGAGGGATTTCAAGGATACAGAGTGCCGGGGAGATTCTATTGTTGAGTTTCCATGGCAGCTCTCTCTCTCCACTGCACTACTCTTAGAGTAGCTGCAACCAGTGGTGTAGATTGTAGGCGGTTTCAAGCCAACAGGGCTTCTGCTGCTGCTTCTGCTTCTTGCTCCTCCTTTTTCACCTCTTCTTCTTCTTCTTCTTCTTCTTCTTGCTCCGTTTCCAGCCTCGGCAGCAGATTTTCGACAGTTCGGTATGGATGGGGTAATAACGGCAGGCGGCCGGTGAGGGCTGTAATTGAGGAAGCCGTGGCTTCGGAGCAAGTGGACGTACAAGCTCCTACAGATAACCTCTCCATGTACTTCAAGGTTAGACCTCTGTTCCTTGTTTTCATAGTTTTTTTTTTTCTTCTCCTGAATTTGGCTGTTCTAGGGTTGAATCCTCACACCTTGTATGCTCTTCCAGCGTCTTCCTTGTATGGCAAATCTGTGAGCCATTGTTTCTAGTTTCTTTGCAACTTGCTGCCAAATATTTGGACCTGGTCTGTTCAACGGCCTAAGGCTGGTGGTGTGGGATTCTTCTTCTTGCAGGCAGAGGGTTCGCTGATTGAAACAGCAATTCCCAAGGTCACCAAGGCTTTAGAGGTGAGGCTCTAAAGCTTACAGGATTTTCCTTTGAAGGAAAAAAAGGGCTTCTGCAGCAGCATTAGTGCAGTCTATTTGCCAACATGAGGTTTTGAGTATTGAAGCTTCATATGCAATTGTGTAGCATGAATCTCTTTTCATCATGTTGTATTTCATTCGCTATCTTCCTGTCAGAAGTAGTTAGTTTCAAACTGTGTCTCTCATTGGAGTAATTCCTGGCCAAGTGCAGGCAACTGAAGGTGTCAGCAATGTGAATGTCTACATCTCTGAAGGTGCAGCTACTGTAGAGGTAATGCTCTTTTCTCACATGTTCTGGAGGAGCTTTTGTGAAACATAGCAAATCTGGATAGTGCCAGGGTTTGTGAGTTTTCTTGGAGCTTGTTAGTCCTTGGATATGTTTTGTTCACCCATGGACAAGATTCTTATTCTTCAACAACTCATTGTACTTGACACCTCTGTCTTTGCTCTTCTCCATGTATAGTTGAAGCTAAGCTTGCTCTGACTGGTGCTTTTGCAGTTAACAAAACAAACTAGCATTCAAGCAACAGGAGTTGCATCGGGTCTTGTGGAGATTATTGAACAAGCAGGGTTTAAGATGCAAGCTCTAAGCTTAGGCTTTGATGAAGATGATGAAGATGACAATGACTACATTGACTATGACACTTCCACTTATGTAGATGAAGATGAAGTTGCACCAGAAGCTTAGTCATGTCATAAGGATGAGTGGCACTCCTAGTAGTTGCGAGGCTTTTGTGACTGCTATTTGACCTTTCAGGGACAGAGCCACTTTTGAAACAAAATGCGGGAGATAACACATGGAGGTGAAAGCTCATAGTTGTAGCTCAATTGAGGCAGCTTGCAGCGCCAGTAATGGTAGTTTAGTTGACAGCACTCAAAAAATTTCTTCCTTAGCTCCCTCAATACAAGTTCCTCTATCATGAGATTGAGGTTGAGTACCATTTTGGATACAGAGAGTTCGTTGGCAGTTGATTGCATTCATGAAATACACCTCTATTCGCTTGTGGAATTTCAGGATTTCTCTGCACAATTCTGTTTGTAACTTTGGTGTCTGTGAATTTGACATTGCCACTCAAGAACTCTGTAGAACCCACTAATCTGGAAAAAGAAGTTACCTGATGTCCAAGAAATTGGTGACTCAGCAATCGATTGTGAATTGTCAAACCTCTTGAGGGATTGCATGCATATTATGTATCTACAGAGAAGTGCAGGATTGTTTTATTTTGAAAATGGAAGACATTCACATTCAAATGGTAAAAGTAGCGGCTCAGATGGCCATGCAATCAAGTTAGGTTTGATTCTTTGTAAAATCTAAACTTGGATTTGTTATTCAGTACTTTAGTAGGTGTCAGTTGCTGCATCTGTGTTTGAAGTTGGGATGTAGGCTTGTAAGATGGTTGTATGCTGAATTTTTGTATCTCCTGTTGAATTGATGTGCTTGGTTGGCAAATACTGTTTCTGTGACCAAAGTTGGTGGTCATAGTTGAATGGAACCAGTTGGTCAGATTTGGAGAGTTGTTGGGATCTCTTCTGTGGTATTCAACTGGCATACTGCACAAGGGAGAGAGGAGGTGGGAGCAGCAGGGACAATGGCAGGCCTTGCTGATGTCACTATCTGGAGGTTGAAGCTGCAGCAGCAGCGGTCCTTGAGTCCAAGGTACAGCCCACCCTTGAAGGATTTGAGCTTTAGCTACATAGACAGGCACCAAACCCTAGCACAGTATTGAATTGTTGTTGCTGCTGCTGCAGAATGTCACAGGAGTCAGAATTGCACTTATTGTCACTGAAATTTGTTTCTGGGGACTGCTCTCAAGAGTGGCAGAAAGAGTCAACCTCTTATGTAGGATGGTTAGTATGCTTTATTACTCTTGAAACATGTGTGGCTCTTGGGGATGGTGAATCTGACTCCTCCAAGATGAAGGTGCTTCATCTCATCTACAACCTTGAGGCTGAATTCAAGCACTAGGAAGCACTGTAAGCTGAAGCAGATGCTATGCATGAGAAGGTCAATTTGTTTGTGCAGAATGGTCAAATCACAAATTTGTGAAAACAGAGATTCCCACAGTGTTATACATTTGGTACTTGCATAGCTGATGTACCCATTTTGTTGACCTGTTTTTTGTTCCAGTATCATGAGTTCAACCTTGGTTTCTTTTCCCTGATACTTAAACCTTTGTTTAGGAAAGACTTGATGATAGAGTTCTGCTACCCCTAAGTAACTAGGTTTGCTGTATTTCAAGGTTCATATTGGGAAGTATGTGATTTATCTTTGGTTTTGGATCACCAAGGTTGTGTGGAGGGGTTGCTGACAATATCCATCTGTGACCTCATGCAAGAATGGTTGCAAATTTGAAGACGTACAATTAATATTCCATACAACTTGTACAAATCCAAAGGACATACCACCAAGAAACTCCACAAGCCCCAACATTGAACCCTCCTAATTTTGTGGTCATTTTCTATCAAATTAGAAGTAGCATGAATGTTACAAACCTTCAAAATTATATGGTAGTTAGTAAAGCAAATGAAATTATTGCCAATGATCTCATTCTTAACCTACAATTGCACATTTTCTGTCATGGCACTAGAAATATTTAAAACCTTAACAACCAATTCTAGAAATAGTTTCTCAATCAATACCCAGTCACAAGATTTGGGTTCATCATAAACAAATACTACAAATAAATGGACAAATATCATGACCATCAATTGATGCACATTTGAAGATTGATTTATAATGATCATATATCATATATGTAAAATTGTCAAATTTTGTACACTCAAATGCTAAAAACCCATGTCCTTTTTCAATACCCTTAATTCTATGGATAATAAATTATCCATAAAGTAATCCTCATTTTGGGCCTCATTTCAGTAGCCACTCATCCTCCCAATTCATCCATCCATAAGTCCACCAAAATGAGAACCGTTCCTCAAAACTAAAGATGAACATGCACAAGTGGTCACTAAAGTTTTTATTCTAATCACATTACAATCTACCTATGTTACAACCAAATAAATTAAGGGGCTACCTAGGGTAAACGACTAACTAGGTTAGGATGTACATAGGGTCTATCTATGGTTTGCTTATGGAAAAAGGTACTACCTATGTCAAGGGCTACCTTGGGTTTACTTAAGGGATTACATAGTGCACACTTAATAGCTACCTAGGCGCTATTTGAGATAAAGGCTATTGAAAACCAACATAGACGGTTACTTAAGAATTATTTAAAATATTAGATAAGCATTATCTAAGGACTTACCTAAGTTAGTGTATATTTAAGGGTTACATAGGTTTTACATTGGGAGTATGAGTCAGTCCTGAGTAGGCTGTAGGTAGTCTCTTATGTAGACCCTATGTAATCTCCCCTTGCATTATGAATCAGCCTAAGGTAGTTTTAAAAATAATCTTTAGGTATTCCCTAACTCAAGAAATCCCTAGCTAGTCCCATAACTAGGTTTTAGATAACTCATTAAGTAGCCTTTAAGTATCTCATAACCTAAATAGGTCTTTAGGTAATGCATAAGTAGTAGTCCTCTAAATAGACCTTATGTAGCCCTCTATGTAAGTTTTTGATAATCCCTATCCTAGATAGCCCCCAAGGCCCTATGTAGCCCTTTCTTGCACTATGAGTGAACCCTAGGTGGTTTCATAATTAACTCCTAATCCCTAGACATGTCTTAACTGAGAAAATTCTTAACTAATTTCTTAGGAAAGCTTTGTGTAATCCCTTAAGTAGTCCTTAGATATCCATAGGTATACATTAGGGTCTGCATAGGTAATACTAAGTAATATCTTACATAAGTTCCTAATTAAAGGTAGGAAAAACACTAAAAATAAATAAAGAAGAAACTGAAATCATCCTAAGTTGAGGAGGAAACTTGAGTTTCCTCCTCTTATTTACCTTTGGTGCAGTCCTGTCCTCAGTTTCAGTTCTATACCTGGTTTTACTGTCTTTGCAGATAACTTTAATGTTTTGAAAAGCTTTTTCCAAATTTCCCATCACTATTGTTGACATATTTTACACATCCAATTTCAACCTTTGAAGTGAATGATTATAAACACCACAAAATAGGCCTGGCTTCTTCCACATTTGGCCTTGTATATGTCCCCAGAGGTTTTCGCCCTAGATGGTCTAAACCAATTCTTCCTAATTGATTATAATTGGAGACTTGTTAGTAGAGATTTGATGTTTAGGCCATAATGGGTTAGAGGTTTAGGGTTTGGAGTTGGCCAAAATGCAAAGCTTTCATGGTAGAGCACCATGTGACGCCATAGAAACAGAAGTAATAATGAGGTCTTGGGTGCCCAGACCTATCTCCACTCTAGGTCCCAAAAGGACCAACTAATTGGATCCAAGTGAATATGATAGTGTGGAGTCTGGAGAATCTAGGTGCAAATTGCCAGCCTCAAACTCATCATGTTATTATGGTTGTTGAATGTTAGGATACATTCTTTTTGGGTGATATTTCTCAATCCTTAAGTAGTCAGTACAGAAAAATGCCAAATTTGGACCTTCTAATTATCCTAGCTAGTTGATGTTGCATAGCAATCCTAAACTTTCATTTTCCACAATGGGAAGCAGATCAGGGATATGAATCTGTCAAAGAAAATGTCTTCTTTTTGTCCCTACAAAGTCAGATGACTGGGAAGCAGAAAGAAAGAATCTGAATAGATCTGTCCAGAAAATTTGCTGTTTCTGTAACCACAAAGCCAGGATTGGGAAGCAGAGATTCAAGGATCTGATTCATTGGTCAAGAAAATTGATGATTGGGGAAGCCTGATTGGGGAAGAATTTTGTTGTTGTTTTTGTTCCTCCAAGTGATGATTGTCAAAGCAGAGAATGAGCTGAATCTGTGAAGAAAACTGTTGTTTTGGGTTCCACCTGCAAGTGATGATTCCGCGCACGCAGCTCCGTCTGTGGCTTCTTGTTGTGAATTCCTCCTGTCTTTCAGTAAGTAAGGTGCAAACTCGAGTTCGCTGAAGGTTTGTTGGTCAGCAATTGCTGCTCTGTCGATCATGATACTGCTTGGACCAGCTCGCGTCAAGGACTTTCGTATCCTGGTGTCAGACCATGGAGATTATGGCAGGATTGACAGGGTGAATCGATTGCAAAGCAGCTCGTAAGCCGCGAAGCCTTGTGGCGGCCAGGACGACATTGTCTGCAATTATCAAGAACTGTTGTTTCCTCCTCTCTTGCTGATAAGTCTTCTGGGACATGGAAATCATGCGGGGATATAGCAGCTGGAGATGATCTGCTGGAGGCAGTTCTGCAATTGGCACCCAGAAGGCAATTGTATCATTACTATGCATGACGCATTGCAGATCATCACAGACTGCTACAATGATCGACAATATTTTCTGTAGTGCTATCTCTAGATCTACTGCATGTTGAGAGATTTTTTTTTTTTTTTTTTTTGTTGTTGTGAAGGATGGATTCAAGCGTTTTAGAAAACTACCCTGCACCCACCTTGATGACGATTTTGATTTTCGAGCTCGCAGCGCGGCTGCAAGGTTTCGGAAAGAGCAGTGACAGGATACCGCGCCGGGCGAGGCGGCAGCTTTGGGAACATCATCTAGTGCGTTTTGTTTCTCCAGCAGGCGCTCCTTTGAAAATTCATGATAGTGAGAGTGATGTAGACTAAAGAACTCGAGGCTAATTCGTTTAGTGTTCTCTGTCGAAGAATGATCCACCACTTTGTTGCAAACAAATTCGTCGGAAAGATGGCCCTGCAGATCCAGCTTTCTCCAGCGCTGCTCCATTTTGTTCTTCAGGAACGTCGGCCTTGTATCTTTTGATCGACCATGCATATAGCAAAAACTGAAACCTTCGTCTTCTTCTTCTTCTTCTTCTTCTTTTCCTTCGTCGTCTTTTTCTTCTAGAGATGCTTCCACCTCTGCAATCCACCTTGAGAGAGACAGAGCCCGGCGATGGCCTGATCCGTCATGTCTTGAATCTGGCAGCTGATTCTGCACGCCCAAGATGGTCTGGAATTGTTGAATTCCAGTACCCCAAGAGTCTTGTGCTACCTGGTTCTTCAAAGCTCGCAGCCTGGGAGGCAGCGGCAACCTTTGACCTATCCCGAATTCCTCAGATTTAAAAGGCCGCTCCGCTTGAAATCGCGCACTGGAACACAGGAACGCAGAACCTGTCGACGGCGTAACTTTCTCCGGAATTTTACGTCTAATTATAACGTCCTCTGTAATCTTCCCAGCGGACGTTGCCAGCATCTGATCCGCTTGAAAGCGCCGCGTACTGAAATCAGGCTCCGCAGGACTGAACTGAGTAGTCCATGGCCGCTGCTGCAACAGCCTTGTCGTGGGCTGCACGATTGGCGGATTAAGCTGCTGCAGTTTGGGTCTTCCAGGTGCTTCTTCCCAGTTGAAAGGGATAGCTGCTCGAACTGCCCCAAAACTCTCTGATCTCGCTTCCTGACGTTCTTGACGGTAACATCGTCGTCCAGGAGTGACACAAATGTACTCCATCTAGACTCTCACCGCACTAGATCCTGAATTCTCCCAGGCAGGCTCCGAGTGAAATTTCTCAATACATGACACACATCCATCACACAAGTAACATTTCACTCAGCCTCATGAGGTCAGTTCAATTTCTCAAGGTACACACACAAACATCCATTCAACACTAATATAATATTTCTCAAGCTCTCCAGAAACGAAACCAAAATTCCAATAACGAAGCAAAAGAATCCATCCACCACTTTCTTTCCAGCTGGAAAAAGGCCATTGGAGCTAGACCATACTACCAACCACCATTGAATCCATGCAGTGCAGTGCAGTGCAGTGCAGTGCAGTAACACCAGGATCACAATTCTCATCAGTGTTTCTTTTTCCCCCGGCCCCAAATTTTGTGAGGTATGTGAGGTTGGTAGGTAAATCATCTACAAGGGGACTTAGCCAAATTTGGCTACAGGTCAGAGAAAAAAGTAGGAATTGTGCTATATTTTGGCTACATGCTACTACCTATTATCTAAATATGGCGGTTTCCATTTTTTTCTTTCTCATTAATATAGGGTGGTTTTCCAAAAGAAAGCTCTTGCATTTATTGGTTTTTTTCTCCTTGTCACCAGGATGTGAAAATTTCTCAAAAATAAAAACTATTGTTGTCATGGAATCCCAATTTACAGGGTTTTTCTTTTCAATTTTGTAATATAAATTTTTAAGCAAATTCCTCCAAAAACATTAAACGAATTTACACTGGCAAAAAAAATCCAGTTCTTTTGAGTTAAAAACTGACAAATTTTTTCAAAAAAACAAACACTGGGACAAGAGTTTTTTTAGGGCCCATGAAATTTCACCACTTGATGACCAAGAAAGGGCTGTGGCTTCTACAAAGGAACTTATTTTGGGAAAAAAAATCCTCAAATTCATCAGATTTCGAGGAAAAAAATGGTTGAAATCACCATATTTAGACTATATATTCTTGCAAGTCTTCAGTTCATAGCAGGGTTTCAAAAATATCTATTGTTCTCTGTAGCCAAATTTGGCTATATAGGGGAAGGCAATACTGTCAGTACCGTCTGCGGTGGACCTCTGGATCCAGCCTTGGTTCGTAGAGTAGAAGGCACTGAGAGCACAGCGGGTGCCTTCCCGTTAGTAACAAACAAGGTGATCTGACGATTCAGATCACCTAATGCTCATGCCGTAGGGAGGTTTGGGGTAAGATCCTGCTCCAAGAAAATGCATTGTGTAAGGCACCCTAAATTTTCACTAAGAAACCTCACCTCCTGGAGCTTGTTTTGTACATAGACAAACACGTGAATGTGGACGGAACTTTTGCATGCACTCACTCAAAAACGAGCAATGCAATCAGAGAGAGAATGCCAAATCTACACCGATAGGTAACTAAAAAGATTTGACTCTTTGTCTCTGTGTGAGTGGACACATGCATTTGTACTCTATAAGATGGATGGATGGTTTGGGGCTTGGTTATTTCTGCTTTGTGCCTGTGATTGCTGTGAGTTCAGAAATCCTGAGCATCTGTCAGAGGGTGATCATAGACTAGGTAACCGGCAAGAGGCCCCTAGCTGCTGAACATAACCATCCCTAATGAGAATCGATGTTCTTTTCAGGAACCTTATTTTAATGTGGCACAAGTCGTGATCATTCATAGGAAGATGTAGACAAATTGACGATCATCCCTAGGAATATTTAGCCAAATCTGACCATAAACCAGATATGAAGTACAAATTATTAGTCAACCTACTATATTTATGGCTACACACTGAAAACCAAATAGAGAAGTCTGATGACTTTTTCTTTTCTTTTGCCCTCACTTCTGGCTATTGAAAACCGGTGTTTTATTTCTGACATGTTTTGTCATTTTTTTCAACAAAAAAATTGGGAGTTTTTTAAAAAAAACTAGAGTGAATTTGACTACTTTTGCTAATTTTTGGGACCACTTTGCAGGAAAATTTATGTCAAAAAAGTGAGAAAACCTCTAATTGAAACCCTCCAAAATCATTTTGTTTCCAAAAAATGATATTCAAATTCTCTTTATGGCAAAATCTTGCCTATAGCAAAAGGCTGATGAGACTCAAAATGCTCACTTTTCATCAACAACAAGAGTGGTTACGGCATTTTTGTCCAGGCAGTGAACATTTACCGAATCACTAAGCCAATGTGAGCCAAGGGTAGTACCTTTGTCCTAACTCCTAACTAGTATGTCAGCAATGAAACAAAGGTTTATGGCTTGTAACTCATGACTTAAATAGCCAATCCAAGCATTGATATTCTCATTAGAGATGGTAAGGAATTGAATTTCAGTACTCTTTCTTCAATTTTGTAATGTAGCTGAACTTTGAGGTGGCAATCATACAGAAGACAATGAAAGCAAATCTGACTAATGAATGTTCTTAAAAAGTTAGACATCCTCTAATATTGTTTGCTACCCAACCAGTTGGAACATTTATTACAAAAATCTGGCTAATAGAAAACTCAGATAAAACAATTTTCTATCACCATTTTTCCAAAAAGAAAACGTCACAGTGGTGAAATTTCGCCTGAAAAAGAATAATCCCAGATCATGATGGGGGGCAGGGATATCAAGCCAGAACAAAAGTAAGGATTTGAGTAGGATTTTCAGTACTGTCCTTTATTTGTCTCTTGACTTTTTCCTCTCTCGTTGGAGCTTGAAGCTCTTGCTGCATGGGACCCTTTGCAGTGTAATCAGTTTCCAGAATTCATGTATACTTTGATTGATGAGGGTCAACTTGTGTCCCTGTGGACAGACTCCCCCACAAGGAAGAGAATAAGAAATCAGCTAATTGGACAAGTGTAGATTGAAGCCCGGGCCCAATTCTGGTAAAGCCTGCACCCTTGGGCTCTACCAAGAATAAAGACCTGCACTGATTTTTATTTTTTTTATAATGATACCTGGCATATATTATGGGAAAAAAATGAAATTTTTTTTGCTAAGCTTTTGGAAAAATGAATTGCCTGCTGCATTGCCAACAGCAGAAGAAAAAGTATGCTCTGAAATGCTCTGGGATTACACTAGAAAGCTTGGCAAAAGTCTTTGGAGAAGTCTCTAAGTCAATTTCAGGGCCTGACACAAACAAGTGGTTCATTGTTGCCCATTTTTCATTGTGTGGTCCTATGGTGATAGATTATGTTGTTTTCTTGACCATATTATACTCATAATGGTGACCAAAATATATTGGTTGAACATCATTTTTAAAAAACCTTCATTGAATGTGCCACCCAAACCTAATTGATGTCATGGAATGGTTTCACCCTGCCAATTATGTTAGGTTTATCCCCCTAATGGGCTCACATGGTGCCTTACCTGAAATAATGGGCAAGGCTTGACCATTCCATAGTATATTTTGCCACTATAATTATGCATGTATGATCGTCACCAAAAGACTATGTCATATAACGTGATCGAGAAAGTGACATAATATGTCACCTCAAGTCTTAATGTTCCATGGAATTCCCAAGAAAATGAACTTGTAATATTTTTAACCTTTTACGCAAGTTAAAACCAGCAACAATAGTTTAAATAGAAAACGTTCCATGAAGTTCCAAAAATAATGTCATGCACTACCATGTCGACTTTTACCATTATCATTATTTACACACATCACAAATGATAGAAACCACCCTAGTAGCGCATCATTTCTAAACATGTTCTTTTTGCTTTGTAATTTTTTTTTTGTTTTTATACAAATGTTTTTACACATGATTCTGTGCTGTTTTTAATTTTATGCTGTAAACTTGGATTCTTACTTGTTTATATGTAAGTTGTATTTCTAAATCATCAAAAATGATTTGAGAATTCACAACTTGATATAATGACCCCAACACTAAATGATTTGAACTTCATTCACACATGAACTAATTTCAAGTTAAAAACGCAATGAATTATGCTAATTTAGTTTAACATTCACATAATTGAATAATTAAACTAACACTCCTAACAAAACCTTCTGAATACGTAACACTAATGAACAATCTATTTCAGGATGTGAAACCAGCCAAAGATAGAACCAGTGTTGTCAAGTCATGTGTTTTTTCTAAACATGTTGGATATGAATAAAACCATATTCAAAACTTGCATGATTTTCAACATTTGACATTGTACATAATTGACATAGTGCACCTTGACCATTAACTTATATGTATACCTATCCTTCTTAGAGGTAGGGAATATTATTCATACTTGTTCATTGGAATTTGAAAGTTTGTGGTTATATATTTCTCCTATTACCTTCTGAAAGAGGAGTGAGAAATAAGTGCGGGAAAAATGATTAGCTTCAGAATTGGGAACTGCAATAATATATATTATATTATAGAACATATGGGGTAATCAAAATTTTGGTCAAGGGAATATAAGATTTGAACTTGGATACCCTGATTTAGTCTTGAGATAGAATATTTGTCATGTTTAGAAGTAAACACGACATATTTTTCCAAGTTTTTTCATGGTTTTAGTGTAGGTACTGGTTCACCCAAGGCCAGTTTCCCAAATAGACCTGGAACCGGATTCCCAGTTGCATTGATCTGTCAAACCGGAACCAAGAGAGTTCTAATTTATATTTTAGAATGGAAATCAGAGGCTCTTTGATTAAGGTAAAGAACTGCACAAATTTGGTTTGAACTTTGATCCTGCATATTCATCAATCTATAGTTCCTTAGTTTCTCTCCTTTCCAACAAACCATTTGATTTCAGCTACAAGGTTGATCTTATTCCAAATGCTGCTACCTATATTCAGAGTGTGTTGGGTATACTGCAGACTTTATGGATCCTTTTCTGCTGCAGCAAAGCGTTTGTACAAACTCTTGCTTTCTGTTTTGTGGATTATTGCAGTAACAACAACCAACCCCTGCGACATTATTCATGCATTTGCATGGTATTTCCATTCCCCAAGCCACTCAAGTATTTTACCGATCATCCTGGAACAAGGTAAATGGCTTTTGATTCTGCCAATTTCAGAGGAAAAAGGGATGTGTTGTCCTTGCACAACTCTTTTGTTATAATTCCCTGGTCCACCTGTTTCGGAATCGCTCAAGTATTCCCAAACTCTGGTCTGGATGGAATGCATGAATTCCATGCTCAGTAAGTTAATGTGTTTTTTATTTTTCCATTGAGGCCATTCCAACAAACAATGTACTGTGCCAAACACTTCTCTGAACCTAATCAATTGGGTAGGGGGTTATTGCAACCCTAAGCAATAAAATTCCATATCTTCCAAAGTTCTCAAGTATGGTGTAAAACATAACATGCACTTATTCTCTCCATTCGTGTTGCTCATAAGCTCAAGCTGCTATATTTTGCTTCCTTTTTCCGGTCAAGTTCATTCCCATCATTTATGGCCTCACAAGTCTGGTACACCATTGGTAGCCCTAATCTGTCATCTTTGCAAACTGACATGCGTCCCAAATTTGAGACATTCCATCTCACTCATTTAACTTAGGTCTGAAATTTCTTTGTGAGAATAAAAACATGGGACTGAGATTTGGTAACATGACAGATTATTTGTAACCTCTTGCTAGATGCAAGACCTTTGTGGGCTGTAGGCCAAAATAATTGGGGGACTTTTTTTGGGGTGTGTTAAATGTTCAATATTCAACATTGTAGGTAAAGTAGGTAAGGAATGTCAGTGGTTTCTATGAAGGTAGGTAAGTAGGCAAGGCACTTTTAGTTCTACTAGATAGGTAGATAGATACTCATGGATGACTAGTACTAGTTGGTTCTTCCTGTTCAACAAAAACTTTGATCCCAATCTTACCGCTACAAACTTTTTGCTAAAGAAACAGAACCTTCTGTCCAAATTTTGTTGTTAAAATTTTTTTGCTAAAGAAACAGAACCTTCGGTCCCAATTTTGTTGGTAAAAGCTTTTTGCTAAAGAAACACAACCTTGAGTCCCAATTTTGTCACTAAAAGCTTTTTGCTAAAGATTTTCTAGGTTTGGGTTTAAGCCCAACTTTTCAATTTTTAAAAATCTTGTGGTTTCAATTTTGGCACATTTTTTCAAATTCAAGAACCTTTTAAGTCTAGTTTCAAAACCAAGTTCAGTTTCATGTATGCACAACACCCGTTTCATAATTGAATCTTTTATAGGTATAGAGTTTTATTGCAAATTAAAATTGAGGATTGTGTAGGTACAAAGTCTGACAACTAATTAAAACCGATCATTATAAAATTTTATACATTTATAATTTTTTTGAAAAAGTTAAACTTGTTTACTGCAAGAATGTTAACCCTTAAATGTCATTAAAAGTCAAAAATACACCAAAAAGAGGATCAAATTGGTCCTCTCTCAGGTTTAGGGCTTATTAAGCTATGTTCAAATTTTTTTCTTCAAAGTTCCAGTTTCAATTCCAATTAAGATTCTAGTGAAAGGTTAGTTCTAGAGTTGAGTGCTTGTGTTGATTCCACCAAAAGGATTCTAATTCAGGTCCAAGTCTGAAGAACCTGAATCTTCAAGTTTAACACTCCAAACTAGGAACCTGCCAACACTGGGTAGCAATTAGTATGGAGCTGGGTGGATTAGCTCGGGAACAATAATGCAATGGAAAAAGCGTTTCATTTTCACACACACACCATCCATCTTGGGCAGTGGTGGGTGCTAGTTCACTCTGGCCTTTTTTTCTCCTAAAACTGACATTTCCCAAGAGTGACACTCTAGTGGAAGTTTTCATTTTTTCCCAGTGAAAAAGAAATGAGTCCATACTTTGCGAAAAAAAAGGCTTCTGATTTTATGACTTTCTGTACGGGATTGCAACAATCCCATGGGTCAAGTACATTGCAAAGATGATGGGGTTTTTCCTCATGAGCCACAGATTTTACACATTGTACATCAGTTGGTATGCCAACTGACCCATATGGGAAAGGAAAGAAATTATACTGCATGGTTTCTCAGAACCTCTCCATTACCTACCAGCCATTTTGCATGGAGGACCTGGTCCTATCTTTTCCCTTCAGTTTTCTCTTTGCTTTCAGCACTTTATCTGTTAAAAAAGCTCCATAATTCAAGCAAACCTTCAGTCTCATTCAGGTGCAATTTTCATTTGCTCAGGCTCTAGAGGCCTTTGGTTCACACCGAATAACAACAGCTGGATCCAAGGCAGCATTTGGGAGACCATCCTCTAGGGGCAGTCACAAATGTTTCAACTCAGGTAGAAGCAGTGTTTTTTTCCCCCCCAATTTTTGTGACGTTGCTCAAGTGGCAATCATCCATCCATAAGTATATTTAGCCCAATTTGGCGATATGAAAAATATGGTGGTAGAAAATCTTAAGCACCCCTTTCATATTGTAGGAAGTTGTGGTGATTTTTTTTTTAATTTTTTAAAAAAATTCTTATAAAACATCAAATATTTTTCTTAAATATTTTTTTTTCACCACATTTGTACTCTGATTTTAATTTGATAACATTTTTTAAACTAATTTTTTACTATTTAGGCAAGTTCTAAAAATATGTCACTATTTAATGTCAAATTTGGCTATGTCCTCTTGTTAATCATCCCCGTACCACCTACCTTGCAAAATTTGCGAGAAATAAATCTTGCTGTTGATACTTGTACACAAAGTGAGTTCCTAGAGTTCCCATGGGCAGGTATATTGATCCAAAGTTACAGCCAGGTAAGGGTAATAAAATGATTCAAAACTATATCACTTGCATATATGTGTATAGGTTTCAAAACATTGTAGCCGAACAACGGGTGGCAGGACAGTGACTCCATGACTATGCAGTTGGTGTGAACACAAACCCCTTGATCAGGGTAATCTGGCCGCCTCCATTGATGAGTGGCGGCGGATTTCCTCTTCACTAGTTTGAGAGGGAAACTGGATATGCATGGAGTGCATGGGAGAAGGTGGTCTGTCTGTGTGGGATGTGAGGACAAGAAGATGGCGGCGCGTTTGATGAAGAGGAGCGGCGCCACATTGATTAGGGATGGAGGAAAGCCGTTGGTAAAAAAAGCGAGGAGGAGGAAGCTTGGGGGAGAAGCTGGATCCAGGGATGTAGAAAGGAGGATGATAAGTTGGAAGGACATTACTGGGTTTAGGCGGAAGAACCAGGAGCTTGGAGAACGCTAGTGGAGGTCGCTCTCTTTTTCCGCTGCGATTAGTGACCTGAGAGATCTCCGGCTCCTTGATCTAGAAGAGCTTAATGAGAGTTTAGGAGCAGGCAATCGAGATAGCAATTGTGAGGAGGCAGAAGAGTGGGTTCTGTACGAGACATTGTGTGTAATGAGAATCATGGAATTTTGCCTCTGAGATTCATTTCGTTTGAATTGTATGTTGCATGGTTGTGGAATTGCATTGTGTTCGTTCTGTAAGAGCGAGGCAGCGTCGGGAGAGGTTTGGTTTGTGTTGTGTCCTCTCTGTTTCTCTGGATCCCTCCTTTTTGGTATTAGAGCTGGTTGTGTGGTTGTGGTCAGTATAGAGCTTGTGACAATCGAGGTAATATGAGACGTGAGGACCATGTCTTCGTCTAGTAGAGAAGAGATCCCTGAGGAGCTCTTGACACAGGAAAATCGTGAGCTGAACTTGGTGCGTAGATTTGATTTATGGACCATTCAGAACGGGCCACAAAGGGGAGCCGTGATCTTGCGATTTCTAGGTTTTGGCATAGTTAGAATTGTAGGTATAAATCCTAACCAAGCTCGGGTAGGGGACATCGCTGTGGAAGTGTCCCACAGTGGATTCTACACCAGTGCACGAGTCTGGGTGAGAGTTACAGATGGAGCAAGTGGGTGGGCATGGACCTCAGAACTTCAAGACAGTTTCCACTTCACCTCCTACCTTGCGTAGGGTCGCTCCTGAACTGGCAAAAAGGCAATGCAGTGTCCCAAGGCTGGGGGACATATGGATTCCTAGATCAGAAGTGTCGCCAAACCATTTTGTGAGGCTGTACATACCTGGAGTAGAAGACTTGTTTCAGGAGGGAGATCACCTGCTTCGGGTGGAGCATAGCGAATCCAGATCCCGCCTGATTAGCTGGAGGGTGTGGTTAGGACGAGACGGGCAATGGCAATTTCAACAGCAGTCGACGGATGAGCAACGTTTCTCTGCCCTCCCATCAAACTTTGAACCTCTGAGACCTGTGTATGAAGGAGCTCAGTCAGAGTTCAGTGTGTAGCCCAACGTCTGTGTTTTTGTGATCAGAGTTGAGCGGCAGCAAATAAAACAGTTGTTAAGTTTGTACATTTTTGTCTAAAGACTTTGTGTGTGTGAACAACTTTGCAATTTTCTCTGTCTTCATTTCGCATCTACAAAATGACTAGTCCACAAGGTATGGACGAACTGTTCTGGGGACGCGACCATGAAGACGTCAACGACTGGGCAGAAAGGCTCAGTATGGCTGCTGAGGTGCGGGACTTCAATGCAGATAAACTTTTTAAGATCGCAAAGCTCAACCTGAGAGGCAGGGCCAAGGATTGGTACCGGAGGTTACAACCAGCCCCAGCCGATTGGATTGAACTGAGGACCCTCATCTTGCAGAAGTATGGAGGTGTGGACGCAGATGACATCAGAGTAAAACTTGATGCCATCAAGCAGGAGCCCAGGGAGAGGGTTCAGAGGTACTTCGAGCGTATGGATAGGCTATTCCAAAGGGGCAGAATCCCTGATGCCGAACAGCGAAGGAGATTTCTGGCTAGGCTCAGGCCGAAAATTTGAAAATTATGTGTTGTTAGAACTTTTGCTGACGTTGAGGAGCTGGTGGGTGCAGCCACCAAGCTCGAGCGAGTGCTAGGCGAACTTGGGGAAACTCCATTCAAGCCCCTTAGAGAAGAGCAGGAAGAGGGAGTAGCTGAGGCGTCCATGGAACATCAGGTTGCCGCTTTGAATAATACTCTGATCAATTTTTTTAAGGGAGGTGTGCCAAACTCTATCCCATCGCCTTCTTCTACCCTGTTTAGAGAATGTCAGGTCTGTAAGGGAAGGGACCATATAGCCACAATGTGTCCAAGGTTGAATGAGCCACGGCCAAAATGCACCAAATGTGGCATGCCTCATAGGACAGAAAACTGTGGTGTGAAATGTTCTTTCTGTTCAGGTCTTGGGCATTCAGAAGACAGGTGTTGGAAGAAATCCAAGGATGGGAGATCAAATTCTAGAGCGGCGAATTTCCTTGAAGTATTGCTGGATGACGAAGCAGCAACTATACAGCAGCTTGATAAGTTCTGTGAGAACGAAAATGTGTTCTCATACACTCACATACCCAAGCGAAGGCAACCGGTTGAATTACCACCAGCAGCTGCTGGACCGTCGACCGAGGCTGCCGAAGATGGCACTGGCATGAATCGGGAGCATTCCATCAGGTCAAAGATCCTTTCTCATTTCATCAAAGGGAAGATCTCCTTGACTCCAATGGAAACTGTGATGATGATACCAGGAGAATTAGAGCAACTGGAGAATTTAGTAAAGGTTGCTAGGAGGAAGAAGGATGCAGAGATCGAAGGTGCTCAGGTATCGATGGTATCCGCAGCACCAACTGTGAAGAGAATCTGTGTCAACAAGACACACAGGAGTAAGACTTTGCATCTGTCAGTCGATATAAACAACTACCTTGTTGAGGGACTTGTTGACATCGGCGCGTCCATGTCTATCATGGCGGGTACAGTTGTCAGGGAATTGGGTCTGATGCATTTGGTGTCTAGGTCTGAAACATACAAGACGGCTTCAGGCACATGACCCAGGCACTTGGCCGGATCGGAGAAGTGCCAATTAAGGTTGGGGGAGTACAATGCAATATGACCTTCATGGTTGTGGACACAGACAACTATGATGTTTTGCTTGGGCTTGATCTGCTGATCAAAATTGGCACGATCGTTGATGTTGAACAGGGGTTGATCCAGGTCAGACGCGGTCCAGGTACTAATGTAGAAGTGCTACCACTGACCGTAGTGAACTTGATGCAGAGGTCAAACTCGAAAACTGATGTCTAAAATGGAGATAGTGCTATGAAGCATGCGATTGCTAAATTGAATGTTGAGAACGGATCGTCGCCCTAGTATGCGCATGGCTCTGGTCAGCTAATGATTGCACATGAGTCTGAGTCGGAATATGACTCCAATGAGGAATTTGATGAGGGATCTCGGTCGGGGATACAGGTTGAAGGTGAGTCCGAATTTGGGGACACCGAGCTAAAGAACTTAGTGATGATGGAAGGACCGCAACAAATTCTGCAGCTGACATTGCAGCATCAGGCTGATGATTTTATGAAAGAGGAAATTACAGATGCTGACGATTATGCTGACTGGATTCAATGGGCTGCTGATGGGGAGCGTCCCAAGTAGAACCTCTCCAAAGCAGTGAGTGCAACAGGAGAATCTATGTTGCTACAGGTTCAACGAATGGAGATCACTGCCTCTAGCGACAACGTCGAGGAACAAATCATTGGTGATGTCAAGGGGGATACAAGGTGGAGGGACATCTGCCAGAAGCTCAGAATTGATCAGGACCTCGACGAACTGAAGAGGCCATTGCTTTGGAAGCTTCTGGAGAGGTACCAAGATGTGTTTGCCTGGAACAAAGGGGAGTGGGGTGCAGAATTCGAGGTGATGTGCAGGGATTATGCCATACAGCATCAGCGCACTGCACCACAATGGCCCCAGTGCAATGGGATGGCAGAGCGCATGATCAAGACGCTCAAACATGGCGTCACTGTTTTGGCAGCCGATCCTGCAAACGTGAATTGTTGGGATGAGCACTTGGCTAAGGTCCTATTTGGGTATAGGTGTGGAGTTCAGGCAAGCACGAAATTCTCACCTTTCATGATTCTGACAGGTCGATCACCGCATCTCAGGGCGGACAACCATCTGAATGCTTTGACCAATGAGGTTAATGATACCTCCAGTGTGGAAGATACTGCAATCCAATTCCTGGAAAAAGTACAGCTCATAGCAAGTATACACGAAAATGTCTTACTCAACGTTGAGCAAGCACAGAAGAAGCAGAAGAACACATATGCCAACCGGCCAAGCAAGCATCTGTTTGAAGGTTTGGTGGCTGGGGAGTCGATGGTGAAAATGAAGAAACCAGGTAAGAGGAGAGCTCTTGTTGCGAGTTGGGAAGGCCCCTACCAATTTGTAGGACATGCTGATGGGAAGGGAAATTTTGATTTTGAAGAAGGTTGCCGGCTTTGCATAGTCCAAGATGCGGATGGTCGACAATGGGAGAGGTCACGAAAAGACCTACAGATCTATTACGCTCCTCCGGACTGAGCTGAGGGACTCAGCTTTTTCAAAAAGGGAGGGGTTACATATGTAGCCGAACAACGGGTGGCAAGACAGTGACTCCATGACTATGCAGTTGATGTGAACACAAACCCCTTGATCAGGGTAATCTGGCCGCCTCCATTGATGAATGGCGGCAGATTTCCTCTTCATTAGTTTGAGAGGGAAACTGGATATGCATGGAGTGCATGGGAGAAGGTGGTCTGTCTGTGTGGGATGTGAGGACAAGAAGATGGCGGCGCGTTTGATGAAGAGGAGCGGCGCCAC
>Ga0209611_10000228_pt1 | contig 74018 bp, 61 predicted proteins | sample S1TSphgellanicum_3_FD_187693 | JGI IMG/M metagenome (GOLD analysis project Ga0209611, IMG submission 187693) | Host-associated microbial communities from peat moss isolated from Minnesota, USA - S1T2_Fc - Sphagnum magellanicum MG (SPAdes) (version 2) | ecosystem: Host-associated > Plants > Peat...
AAAAAAAAAAAAAACCAAGGAACCAACTAATTTTTATCAAAATTCCACTTGAGAAAGAACTAATGAAACCAACAACCAAAAGCATCAAAAGTGAGGTTAAGAAAAAAGACTAATCAACTGACTAATGGTACCATAGTAGGCAACTTAGCCTGGCTTAGCAGCAAGGTGACTAATTATTAATTTTTATTAATTTTGTCATTTATGTTTTAGTTTGGCACTAAAAATTAAACAAAAAATAAAATAAAATGATTCAACATTACACTAAATAATGTATCAGAGTTTTACATGGTAGTCAAATATTTTTCAGAATTTTTTGGCAAAATTAATTAAAAATTAATTAATTAGTGCCTAATCAGGCTAGGCAACTACTACAGTTTCAAAAAGTGACCACTAGGAATATAAACACTCATCCATGAACTAATAATAAAAAATACATCTTAAGGTCAACTTTTGTGAAAAGAAATCTAGTTAAGCCAATGAGGTTATAAAGGCATAATTAAATAAAATAATAATAAAAAAAAACCCCCCAAGGATCACTATTCCTTATCTACAAAGAACAAATAGAGAGACACACCCACATTCCCTCACCCTAGAATCTACTAATAAGCATGGCATAGGTTGGGTTTAGGGTAAAAAATAAAATAAAATAAAATAATAAAAATCCTTCAATCTCCCCCTAAGTTATATTTGATATTGCTCTTTTTTTTTTAAAATATAAAAAATTTAATCCTGAAAGCACATACATATTTTTCAAGATTGCAAGAGCTTACCCAAACACAAGAAATCAAATTATGTATATGTATATATATTATGTAAATAATCTAAATATATAATAGAGACATATACAAATAAAATAAAATAAAAAAATAAATAAATAAATATATAGAGTATTATATTGATTTGTTTAACAATGATTAGGCCACTAGATTAGGGTTGGGAATTTTGTCGGAGGGCCTCAAAATATGAGAGGGGGTATTTTTGTATTTTTCATATAGGGTACAATAGAGTACCCATTGTTTACAGCCCTAGAATTAAGGATCTATGGATAAGTAAGAAGCTAGGAATAGGATTGATTGGATAAGGGGGGCTCAAGGGATCCCAAGGGCCTAAGAAGGACCCTTTCCACGATCTTAGTAGGGTCCTAAGGACCGAAGAAAGGGCCTTTTTAGGGTAATAAGGGTCAATTACTAGTGTCCTTTGCTCCGCTCTGAGGCCTCTCTTCTTCTTCTTCTTCTTCTTCTTTCTTTGGCTCCCCGCTCTCGTCTTCTTCTCCTTTCTCTCGCGTTTTTTCTCTTGTGTTTTTCGCGATTCCGCACGTTGTCCGTCGTAGCGAGTTCTGGTCGTCGTCGTCGTCGTCGTCGTTGTTGATGTTGTTGTTTTTGAGCTTTTGTTTTTGGTGAAGGGAATGCTTTTTTTTTTTTTTTTTTTTTTTTTTTTTTTTTTTGGTGGGTTTTTTTTTGTTTTTTTTTTTTTTTTTTTTTGGTTTATCTTTCTGGAGGGGTTCTTCAAGATTGAGTCTTTGGTTGCAGCGGCGATGGCGGTGGGGAAGGCTACTGGTGATTACCGACTGATTGCCTGACGAAGAGGAGGAGGAGCAGGAGGGAAAAGGGAAGCTGCGAGGTAAAGAGTGTTTGCGGGTGAGGGAGATGGAGGGAGAGGGGCGGAGAGAGAGAGAGGTGAGACAGACGTGGGGGAGAAGAAGAAAATGCAAAGATTCCTGTTTTGAGTGGTAGTGAAACATATATCGCCGGGAGAACAGAGTCCACACAGAGAGAGAGAGAGAGAGAGAGAGAGAGAGAGAGAGAGAGAGAGAGAGCGGAAAGAGGCGGGGAGAAAAATGTTGCGGTTATTCTTGTTAATCCATCTTCGGGAGAACTTGGTTATTGAAGAATCTACGACAGCTCCAAATCATAGAAGAAAGCGACCAACCTCCGGCACATCTCCGCGGTAAGATCTCAGCTTCTCGAGACTCTGGTGAGACTTAGGAGACTGGAATTCGGCCAATTCCTTGGACAAGAAAAAAAGTTTCAGGGTTCAAAAGAGGAAGCAGAGAGTGTGCAAAGGCATGAAAAGCTTGAGAAATCCTTCAAAAAACCAAGATGGTGTGCAGCAGCAGCAGATTGTGCAAAGTCATGAAAACTTGAGAAAAATCCTTCAAGCAAGGTGGTGTGCTGCAGCAGCAGATAATAGTGAGAGCTTGAGAAGAAATCCTTGAAGCAAGGTGTTTGCTGAGCTTTTCCTCATCCCCTGGAAATCTTGCGACAGTTTTTTTTTTTTCCCTTCTTCTTCTTTTTCTTTTGTTTCTGTGTGATTCTGAGCTCCTCCTTCTCCTCTTCCTCCTTCTCATAATGTCTGAAGCTACTGCATTGCAAACCCAGGAGACTTTCAATTGGATTGCGGAGCCACATGAGTCTTTGTAAATGGCGTACTTGCCGGAATGGCGAATGCTCGATGCTGTGACAAACACAACGCCAGCAGCAGCAGTCAAAGCAAAAGGCGATTCAATCTACCACCACCAAAGAAGAGATCACCTCCCTGATTTGGCATCTGTGTAAGAAGTCTGGCCTGTGCAAGAAGTCTGGCATCAAGTTGTTATTCAATCCAAGTCATGTTCTTGTTCTTGTGTGTTCAAATAAATATATCCCTGGTTGGTTGGTGGGGTTTAACAATGCAATTTTCTTCTTGGGTTTGGTTGGCAACACTGCATGGCAAAAAGAGATGGGGAACTAGACTTAAGAGTTGGGCTTTGATGATGTTCTTTCTTTTGGGCTATTGGTTTTGTGTATGCAGGCCTGACCAAGACAGTCTGGAAATGGTTTGGATGGAAAATGGGAATGTAGAAAATAGGCATTTTGAGATGCAAGGTGCAAGCGCTGAAGGTTGTAATGCACAGCAGCTGAGTTATGCATCTAGTTGGGGTGTTGGACAAGAGATAGAAGAGGATGATGATGGTGTGTTGCCATCAATGGCACAAGAGATGCTGGCAGCCAACAACAACAACAACAGCGATGACGATGAAACTACTACTTCTTTTGTAACTGCAGCTGGGGGCCACCAGGCGACATCACCAATCATCAACATCCAAGATGATGAGATGATCTCCTGGTTGCAGGACCCACCTGATGATTCTTTGGATCAGAATTATGGTGGTGACTTGTTTGGTGAGCCTCCTGATGCCAATATACAGGTTTTCACAGACACGTTTGCTGGACAAGGGATAACAGGACGATCATCACGCATGCAACCAACTGTTGCAAATTCTGCAAACAATTCTGGGAATCATTCTTTCATGACCAGGGCTGTTAACGCAGAAGCAGCAATGACATTAGGTGCCTGTCGGGCAGCAGGTTTGATACGCCAGGGTGCTGGAGCTGAGGCATTCAGCTATGTGCGGACACTTAAGCAATTGGGTGGTACAAGGCAACTTCCTAGCATCACTCCCAGTGCTTCTGTGGGACTTACTCAGGGCCTTACTGAAAGCCAAATTCCTCGTAGAACCTCTTCACCAAACTCTGGACCACCACCACCCATATTGGCCCCAATGCTTCTGCCAAAATCACCAAAGCTGTATGGTGGCACAGCTTCCAACAGCTTGCCATGTAATAACAGTAATCAACAGATGCAAAATTCAGGAGCCATTAATTTCCCTGTTTTTGCACGCCCAGCTGCACTGATCAAAGCCAACTTGCAAAGCTTGAACATTACATCTATCCTTCCCTCTAATTTGATGCGCCTCAAACTACAGCAAGGAGGAGGAGGAGGAGGAGGACAAGTGAATTTGGAAGCGAGCACTTCGGCCAGCTCATCAATCACAGAGTTGACAACAACAAATGGGGGGAATGGTTTGGAACCTCAAAATGGATTCTTGGCAGCTCAAAGTGAACTCGGGATGCAGTTTGAAGGTGCAGGGAGTCGGTCATCAAACCTGGGTGTGGACACTTGGTCGCCAATGTCTAGAAAGAAGGGGGAACAGGTCCATGCTGTTGCATCTGCAGCAGTGGGCAAAGAGGCTATGGATTGTGGAAGTGAACCTGCAGACCAGAATGCGTGCTGTCATTCAAATGGGACAACAGTTAGTGCAGTTCTAGCCCCTTCAGATTTAGGAGTGTCACAGAGTACAAGCATTTCCAAGGTGGTGCAGGAGCCAACAATGATATCTGGATCAAGGGGAGAGGCAGTTCAAGCCTCCGCAGATTTAGGAGTCTTGCAGCAGGGTACAAGCATTCCAGAGGTGCAGCAGGAGCCCACGGTAACATCTACATTGGGGGGATCTAGCAATGTTATTGCGCTGGATAGTGCTAAAGAGACATCGATGGTGAACAAGAAAAAGAAATTGGAGGCAGTAGAAGAAGTTGAATACCCAATTGGAGTAAGTGTAATCTTTCAGCACTCTGATAACTAAATCTGTTGATGTTGGGTCTTGCATGGGTCTTGCATCCTGGTCCTCACTTTCCTTCTCAGGAGGCAACACGTCATGTGGCTGCTCAGATCAGGGGAGGTTGGTCAAGCATTTGCAGCATTTTGATCTGATTGCAAATTCATTTGTGAATCTATCAGGATGGAGAAGATGAATCTCTTAACGTGAAAAAGCCAGTGCGTGCTGGGAGCACAGCCAAGCGAAACAGGGCTGCAGAAGTTCACAACCTGTCTGAGCGAGTAAGTTTGAGATCTGACAATGTTGGTGTTAACACACAAAAGTTTGCTCTACTGTTCTTTGCATTTTGGAAACTGATCAATGCTTTCTTGTCGATCTCAATGTTATCTCCTGCATGTTTTGCCTAGCATCCAGAACATAAGATCTCCTGTGTTATTGTGGGGTTTGTGTTTCATTATTGATGTGGACAAGTAGAGATTGGCATTTAATGTGAGGAATTAGTGTTTTTTGTTGTGGCGTTGTAGCGACGAAGAGACAGAATCAATGAGAAGATGAAGTCCCTGCAGGAGCTCATACCAAACTCAAACAAGGTATACACATGTTGGTCAGTCTAACTCTCAATTTTCAAGCCGAAAACAACTTGTCATATTCAGCACTTCTGATTGTGAAATTCTTCATTTGCTGCACAAACAAAGTAAATGGGTGATTTGATTCTTTAGTTTGGCTCCTCCTATGACAGAAGGATTGATGAAAATTGTGTTTTTCATTTCAGACTGACAAAGCTTCCATGCTAGATGAAGCAATTGAGTACATCAAGACACTTCAGCTACAACTTCAGGTATGTGAATTCCAGTTCTCAAGGTATGTTGCTGAAGGTTTGGGCTCTCTCAGATTTAATACTTTGTCATGGATTTTTCCTTTTTTTGATTTGATGGAAATTCTAACCAGGAGTTCGTGTCCCATGCATGGGGTGGTGGGATTGGTAGATGATGTCAATAAGAAGTGGAATGAACCTACCACCAATGGTTCTGCCTTCTGGAATTCAACATCTGCAGATGCCACGCATGCCTCAAATGGCGATGAACATGGGTGTGGGCATGGGCATGGGGATGGGTTTGGGAATGGGCATGGTGGACATGGGTGCAACTGGCTCAGGTCGAGGGTTGATACCAGTGACATCTGCTACAGGTCCAGCAGTGCCACACAACTTGAGTGTACCAGGCATGATGATGGAAGCGCATGATCCCCGCTTCATAAATCCAAACCTTATGGATCCCCGTAATCTCTACCTTGCACGTCAGCATCTGGCCATGCAAATCCAGCAGGTTAGTAGTCACAAACTGATCACCACCCTCACCTTCATCATGAATAGCAATGAGAAGCTTGTGCCATATGACTCCCTCCTGACTTGCATCAGCTCTCAACAGTGTTGACAATCTGCCAAATTTTTTGTGTGCAAACCAAAATGGACTTCAAATAGAGATCTGGGGTGATTTACCATAGTTTCTGCTGTGTGCAGCCCATGAGTATGGAGATGTACAATGCATACATTCTGCAACAACATCAGCAACAACAGCAACAAAAGCAACAATACCAGCAACAGCACCAGCAACAACAACAGCAACAACAACAGCAACAGCAACAACAGCAACAGCAGCAGCAACAACAGCAACAGCAACAAAATCAGCAATTTCAAGTCCAACAAGCACACCATCAATCCCTCAGCATGACGGGTGGTCCACCCCCATAGTTGTATGTTTGAAAGTCACTCTTCTCCCAAAATGGCTTTGTTTGTTTAATTGCATTCCTTTCTTTTGTTTCTCTCTCAAATCTCTGGACTCAGTGGCCTTCATGTTTAGGGAAGCTTGTTATTGTGTAGTGAGCCAAGATCTATGTGCAACTCCTGGCACTTGGTTCTGTGGGCACAGAGGTGCACTTCTGGTGTTTACAGGCTAGGTTGGAGCTTGTAAATAACTTCTATAGTTTCTATAGTTTATATGCACATACCAACAATGGGTTAAAATGTTGCTCAATGAATTCTTTGGAATCTATCTGTTGATGTTCCCCAGATTTACCCAATGGCAAATGGGTTAATCAGAGGTTCATCATTGAGCTTAATATGAAGGTTCCAATGAGTTGATGTCACATTCATCATGGAGCAAGATATGAAGGTTAAAAAAGTGGTCCTAATTGAATCTTGTTGTTGGCCTTTCGTTTCTCAGCTTGCAGGGTAGTCTTGGGAGACACCAACGGTGTGTGTTTTGTAGCTCAGCTTTTACTTGCATAGGAACTCTATGCATGCACATAGGTATATTATTGTCTTCTCAATGGCTTTGGCCACTTGTTTTATTAGCCCTCTGTAAGATTTGGTTTCAATAGGCCCACATTTTTGTGGTTTGCCCGAGGTGTTGTTGTTCAGGAATTGCTTTGGGTGGTGTGTCTTGAGCCTTGTGAGTATACATGCTACTTGTCCAAGTAGGGGCACTCTCAAGTAGGAGTTGGATTTCTACTTGGCAGAGAATGAAAGTAGAGAATGGAAGTTACAAAGAAAATATGGAGGAATTGAGCTTTGGAAGACATGCCTGTAATGGCATAAGCTTTAAGCATTACACATCAGTAACCTGGCTTCTAGGACCCATGTGGGATTACTGGTGTGAAACAGAGGAGAGTCCTGCACTAATGTTTTTGCCAATGTGGAGAAAGTTTTGTGAAATTGGAAATGTTAGTGTAGAATGCCTTTGGAGCTTCTCAAATTCCATTTGTGGAGGAACCAGGAACTGTAGCTTTGAAGATCTAATCTTTGTATTTGAAGCTTCTGTCACATTCAAAAATTCCAACAAGAGAAAAGCACACAAAAGTTTGGGTGGAATTACTTGGTTGTTGCAAAAACATCACTGTCAATGCAAAATTGTGTAAACCATGATGGCCATTTTCAATATTTATGGGCACCAAGAACACTGCAAGAATCATGATGTCAATTTTACTGGAGAAGCTTAGAACAAAACTCTGAATCAGGATGTTCAATTTTAATGTTCATGGAGCTGTTGCACCTATACAAAGGAGACCAACAAAGTCTGAATTTGTTATTGAATTCTGATCATAAAATCTGGCTTAAACAAACAACTTTTCTTCCCTTCCATGTCCTCAGACCCCTGGAGGTTTACAATTTCAACAATTTTGCTTACTTCCCACCTTACACCTGCTTGGCAACCCCAAAATTGTATAAATGGTGGACCTTGAAAGCCTTTTGATAGAGGTTGAAAGTCTTTGATATAGAGCAGTTCCTGTTGCTCCTCTATTCTGCCACCATAAGCATGTTCAGTTTTCACAGGATGGGGCTTCCAGGATTTGTGTCTCTTCCCTGATTCTTGTTCCATTGATTGGATGTGGGGGTCCCTCTAAACAGAAACAAAAGACCAGAGCAAATCACGACAAGGGTACAGAGCCTATGGTTACTTTTCTCTTGGCCTTCCTCCTCTCTTGTTCCCTATGGCCACAATGAAAACAGCAAGCAGTGTTTTATGAGCCAAGTCTCTCCTCTCCACAACAGAGCTGGCAGGGGAGACGTCATGTGAGGAATATGCTCCAACAGTCTGTCAAGTCAACCTACCACTGCTAACCACCTAAAGCTCTTGACCTAAGTTCACAGACACAAATCGAATGACTAAGCAGGAGAGAGGGTTCTATTGGAAGGTTTCCGTGACCATTGCCATTGTGTTTGTACAACCCGATGAGGCACCAGTTTGGCATTGGCAGCATACAGCTGTTTCCCATGTAACTTTTGAACACGCAATCTGGCAAGCTCTGCTTCCTTCTCAGGTGACAACTCCTTGAGAATGACTGTGAGCCTACATCTTGGATGTACCATCCTTCCTGCCTTCCCCTTTCCATGAATCCTCAACCGCTTGAGGTACTTGTCCTTTCCCACAAATGCCTCAGCTGAAACATGCAAGACACAGTCAGGCTATCAGAATTTTTCATCTGTATCTCAACCAGATCACAAATGTTCACTCACTGACATGAAGGAATCTCTCATCTTAAAGATACCAATAATTGGTATAATTTGCTATAGAGATTGAATTGAAACCTCTCAACCTTCCCACTCCACTTCATGCCAGTTTTGGGTTCTCAGATCAATCCAAAACACATGCATTTCGTGGACCCATAGCCAGCTAAAGATGTGCAAAAACAGTTCAGAGACCTTCAGGGATTCAATAAGATTTAGGACACTTGACTTTGTGAACACAAAACCACATAAAGCAGAAACAGATTCTTGGACCATACCCACAGTCAGCTAACAGAGAAGTTAATTCGGCTAAATGTCTGAAAGTTGACTAGAAAAACTGAAGAGTGAAGAGAGTGAAGAAGTGAGAAACCACACACCCACTATAAGACGGTCCTTATTGAGACCATAGTTGTGGACTGCATTTGCACGGGCAGAATGTACCACCTGCAAAAGTAGCGAGCAGCAAATGGACAATCATGTACCATGCTTGAATGTGAGTTTTACACATGTAGAGTTTTGCAATGCTCAAACATACCTAAGATCTGTGCATCAGACTAGTGTTTGATCCTCTGTTGTGCATGGGCTTTTTCAGGTGGTGTTTCAGCAAACTCATCTCAAAGATACCTTCAAATGAAGGTTGATAGATCTTGCAGTTACCCTTTATGACTCCTGTCTTTCAAGAAGAAGACACATGTGGTGAAGTATTGCAAGTACCTTGGCAACGACCTTAGCCGCCCGCTTAGGGGAAACAGCCATTTGCATGAGTGCATCATCTACTCGCATCCCCCGAACCAGTTCTGCTACCAGATTCACCTTCTTTGGACTCTACACCGTCAAGCAGTCAAGATCATCACCTCAGCAAGATGTACATGGTTCCACAAAACAATTCTGAACAACTGGTAAAATACACATAGTTCCACAAGACAGTACTGTACAACTGTTGGTCTTTTATGAAGTATTTAATAGCCTAGTTGAGAACAAAAAAACCCACCACCACATAATCTGCACCATTTCTTTGAGCATTTTCTGTTTATTGTTTGCATGCTGCCTGGCTGAGCCAATGCACCATCAGGTTCACAATTCTTAGGGTTTAGGGTGCATGCCAAACCCTAGGGTTTTAGAATACATGCCCACCTGCTTGATCATGGTAAGGACAGCCTGAGACTGCTTTTTCGCCACTGCAGCTTTTGGAGATCCAGCAACGGAGTTTGTAGGTGCTGGAGCTTGAGACAGAGGGGACCGCACTGGCTGGTCTCCCCCATCTACTGCCGCGCTTTGCAAAGACTCCACTCTTGTAGAAATACCCTGTTCACCACGTAAAACTAACATCACACGGGACCGAACATACTGAACTCATTGCCAAAGATCTAAACGGCAGAAAATTGCCAAAAAAAAGCCTAAAACAGAGTCGAGTGTTGAAACGAAAGCAAGAATACCAATCGCTGTTGCAAAATGTGAGCAGTGTTGAGCCGCTGGTTGTTGTACAGACTCTCGAACTCCGTTTGCCGTTGCCCATTACCTCTCCCTGCAAGCCCCACGGACCTCGCAACCTCCCTGAGAAGATGATGCTGCACGGTTGGTCCTGATCGAGCACCCTCCAAAATGTAATCCTGAGCCACAATCGCTGCTGCTTCGGGGGCAGTAAACATAGACTTCCAACTCTCGCCTCTGCTAGTTCCTTCTTTCCCCATTCTCTTCAGGCTCAGCCATAGCCTGGATCCTCTAGCACCCCACATTTGTAACCCCTTCCTCCTCCTCCTTTCCACCTTTTCTTGACTCGACGCCTCCGCTGTACTCCTCAGATCCTACTCATCTCTTCGCCAAAAACTCCCGCAACGAATTCTCTTGTCGCTCTGTCAATTCACACGTCGAAGCGAAGTATGTGCGAAGACAGATCTACACTCAGAAAACGAGAGGTTCGTGAGACGTAGAGCGAGCAGCTCGCGCACCATGGCCAGAAACAGACCGCAAAAACGCCACGATTTCATTGAAACCTAACCCTAGCCCTAATTCATGGAAGAGAAGAACGCTAAAACTATTTGCTTAAAACCTAGCCCTAATACATGGAAGAGCAGAGCCCTAAAACTAGCTTTGGAATATAGCTCCTTAAATCTATGAATATAGCTCCTAGAAAAGTGGAGGGATCTTACATCTACTCATAAGAGTGGTAGCCGTAAGGTCCGTTGCACTCTCTAAGAGTAGGTGTATAAGAACCATCCCCCTCTTCAGCCTCATATTTATGTTTTGTGTGGGTTAACACCCCAGGATTTGGGGAGATTTTCGAAGATAAGTGCCCAATCAAGGTGAAGCCCAAGGGCCACTTAACATCCAGTGAAAACATCAAGGGATGAGATTATATTAAAATAATTGATATCAATTTTCCTTCTGATGGATATTTCTAATTACTAAGAAAGAAATGGAGTAGTTAGGCTTGAAAACGAGGTAGTTATTTCTGAAATTGTCTTTGCGATGATCCATAGCCAACCATATGAAGGATTCCAAAAAAATCCCCCATATACCAGTTCCGATGACTCCTCACTGGAATCATAACCCCTAAGGGTAGTCATGCTCTAACATGTTGCAAACAAACATAACACAATTCGACTAAACATAAAATGAAAAAAAAGCTCGTGAAGTGTGCAGATCTGAAGGTCCAATGGTCTGATCCTATTTTTTGGTCTAGCTGAAAATTTCAACCACAAGGTACCAGACCTGATTAGCCCCACCGCATGTACCACAATATGAGAAAAAACCCAATACAAGAGAGCTGAATAGAGCACAAGTGTGATGCTTCGAGATCTTCTAAAGTATTATAGCAGAGAGTGGAGTGCAGAAAATAGCTCAGGCATTCAATTGTTATAGAGAAAAAAATCCTGCATCAATGTGTGAAGGCAAACTTTTGTCTACCCACATGTTTTGCTTATTATTTGAATTGGCCATTAGTACTAGTATCATTAGGATTCAACTTGATCCTCTTGTAGAGAGATTGCAACCATGTCCTTCTAACCAAGATCAGAATCAAAAGAAAAAATTAGGCTATACAGCCAATGCAGGTTCCAATTCGCTGTTGCTATCCTCCTTCTGGGGTTGAGAAACACGACCTTGTGCAAAGTTGGGAGACTTGGGAACGAGACCCAGAATTTTGAACATCTCTTGATCTGCATCTTTATCATTATTGGGTGTAGTCAGGAGCTTCTCTCCTGTGAAGATGGAATTTGCACCCGCCATGAAACACAATGCCTGGTTCCAGATTATCCCAATTACAATGAGGATCAGATGATCTCATAACAAGAATCAGAGTAGTTAAGATTTGTTACGATTGGTTTACAAAACAGCATACAAACTGACCTACAACTCTAAACTGCAATGTACAATGATTTTGTGGTAGTCTTCACAGTTTTTGGTGAATAGTGCCCATGGTTTAGCTGTTACAGCTTGTAGGTGTCTGATTTGTAGTGCATCGACTAGGTGAATTACATATTTGCAGTTCAGGTGTCCACCGTAAAGAAACTCATTTTTTCTTGATCTTTGAGAAAATAGAGTCTGAACCTGTTCTGGCTGAGAAAACCGCACTCGGCCTGCTGACAGCCGCACCATTGCTTTAGGCATTACAATTCTCGCTGTTGCAATCATACGCACCATCTCCCAGATTTCAACTGGCTATCACCACACCAACCAAAAAGGCAATCAAGCACCTGCAGGGACCTCTCTGCCTCTATTGTCTATGTTGTAAAAGTTGGCCAGGGGTGAATATGTCACCGTACTTGAAGCAAAGACTGGCACAAGAAGAGAGGGAAAGGAACAAATCACTGTCATCTGCTGTTGTAATCAAAATTGAGGTTGAAATCTCTGAAGGGGAGCATGATCACCTTTTGATTTTCCAGAGGGGTACCCTTCACTGCAAGAAGGGCATTGATAGGCACACTCTCTGGGTGCTCAGGTAAAGTGGCTAGTGTGTGAAGAAGCCCCACCCGATCCTCATCAGCTTCCCCAAGTCCAATAATACCTCCTGACACAAATTGTAGAACCAGTCCAAATTGAGTCCTGGTTTAGGTTCCGCAGCAGTCTTGTCCACTAGAGGGTGCCTGCTTGGAGTGAAAGGGCTTGTGACAGAGAGAGAGAGAAACACACACACACATATAAACACATGAACAAGAAATTTGACATTCTGTACCTGAGCACACACTGATGCCAGCATCGCGCACAAACTCAAGAGTTCTGAGTCGCTCATCATAAGTGCGTGTGGAAATCACAGATGGGTAGAATTCTCGGGAGGTGTCAAGGTTGTGGTTGTATGCTGTTAAGCCAGCAGTCTTCAATTGCTCTGCCTGCTGCTTCTCTAGCATACCCAATGTGCAGCACACCTCCATTCCCATTCCTCTGCCCCAAAAACCACAAATACCACCAAAATACATAATAATCAGAGACTAACAACCAGCCAGCAGTTGGCCACACCCAGCCACAGCATGACCAGTCATCCAACTCCTATTCTATCTACCTGCTTATAATCCTCACTGCTCCTCCTCCTTTCATGAAGAAGAAGATGCTCAATGAGAGGAGGAGAGACCTGAGTTGTGGTGAAACTTGAGAATGCACCTGATCTCTTTCACATAGTCCAAAATCTGATTGAAATTGGTCTTTCTCCCCACTGTGTCGCGCCATGCCGCACCCATGCAGAATCGTGAGCTACCTGCATCTTTTGCCTGTCAAAAAACAATGTCACACAACTTTAGAGCTTTGGGTTGTCACACACTTTGGTTTGACATTCTTCTTCTTCTTCTAAGATCACAGCTCTGCTGCCCTGTCTTCTTCTAGAGGAGTTCTTCCATGTCCAAGAATGTGAGGACATGATCCATGCATGGAATTGTGATGGGTATATGATGACGATCATCAAGCAGCAGCAGCAAACAGACCAAAAATTCAGGAGGGAGCAGCAGCAATTCTTACCTTCCTTGCAGCTTCCAGGACTACATCTTCGGAGAGAAGCTTGTGAGGCTGAACCCCAGTGCTGTAGCGCGAGGACTGAGGGCAGTAAGAACAGTCCTCCGAACATCCTCCTGTCTTGATCGACAGCAACGTACATTGCTGCACCTCCCTCCATGTGTGCGCATGCTTGTGGACTTGAGCCTGCTCCAGTTTGCTCAGTTGTTGTTGCAGCACAAAAACATAGTAATAAGATGCTTCCAATCCAGAATTCACAAAACGAGGGCAAATAAAAGAAAGAATCATACTCCATAGAACAAGAGGTCCATGAGCGGCGAGTCATAGATGGCTTGAATCTCTTCCCGCGCCCAATCCTTTCTGGGTCCTTCCCTGATCGCATTGTCTCCAGCTACGGCAGCTGCAGAGGCATGGCCATACGACGACGACGACGACGACGACGACGATGAAGAATCCGCCTCCGTCTCCGCCGCGATTGCAGTGCCGAATTCTGCCACGTGCGGAAGCTGCACCGATGCGGGAGAAAACAAAGACGGAGACGAAACCACGAAGCGACAAAGCAAGGTGCGATGACACAAGCCGTGAGCAGAAGAAGCAGGACTAAGCCGAGGAGGAAATGAGCAAAGACGAGAGACGCGCAGACACGCCATCGTCGCCGCCTTCCGCAATGCCATGACTGTGGCAATATTCTTTCTCTCTCAGAACCTGCAAATCCGTGCGCCTTTTCTGTCAACTCTCTGGCATCTGTGCTGCGTCTCTTCTGTCTCTCCTGTCTGTTTCCGGCAATTCACGAGAATCCGTTGCCCTAATTCTGAGCCCGGGAAGAAGAGGTGCAAGAAAGACGTAAGCCTGACGCTGGTTTGTATGCGTGTTGTTACTGTTGGTCTCTCTTTTTTGCTGCGAATTGGGTTTTGGGTATTGGGTAAATTTCCTGCAATTTTTTTTTTCTGTATGGCTAAGCAGCAGTACTACCGTTGAGGTCCTGTGAAGAGTAGGAGGAGGAGGAGGACTGATCTTGAAAGGTGGGTTTCCAATTGCACCCTGGAGCTCATTCTGTTATATGCAAAGCTTCATTTGAGACAATGGGTCATGAGGACTAGCTGCTCTTGAAAGGTGGATTTCCAATTGCCCTGGAGCTCATTCTGCTATACGCAAAGCTTCAATTTGAGACAAGGAGTCATGTCTTAGTAGTTCTCGTCTACCAGTTTTAGCATCAGTGAGAATGTCCACAATATCCTCTAGAGACATACACACAGGCAACCATTTTTCAACAAGTTATCATCTGGTACTCATGTATATATATATCTATATATCTGTTTTTGGCAAGAAAGTTTAATGTGGAATTTTGCTGAATTTGTATGTATTGTTGTTGCATTTAGAGACCACGTCAAACATTGGACTACTTTCATGAGATACAGAAAAATGCTTTATGAACTCAGGATGCAGATTTTTGTCTTAATTGTTTTCTGGAAATTCTGATCAGATTATTGTGTACTGATCTACACCCATTGTCAGGATCTGATGAAGTTGGTGCAGAGTTATGGCAGCTAGTTACTGGCCAAAGTGGGCCTTAGTCCAGATTTAGAAGTTGATGTGAGGGAGGAGATGATTAGGGGTTTAAGGTAATGGATCAGCCAGTACAGCTTTTTGTTGCTTTTGGTATCAATGTAATTCAAGTTGTGCCCATTTCTGATCTTCCAACAGGGCTTGTTCAGGTGTACAGATTTAGTCTCTTTCACTGTGAAGAAAGTACAAGTGGGAAGCCAATGTTGCTCACAACCACCTCATGCACTGCTGTTGTTGGGTTGGCAAGTTTTCAGTGTAAGGAGGTGAAAACAGTTTCCAGGAATGCACAAGTCATGGTACTGGATGGTTTTTTGAAACCTGCTGCACTATCTCATGATGTTGGTCTTCATGGAATTGTGCCCCACATTTGTTTGAGATTGCAATCTGGAGGAAGAAGGTGTTTTGGGAAAGCTAGAGCCTCAGCCAGGGATGAGAGTTTGAGCCTGGAAGAGAGAGAGTATGGGGTTGCCACTCAACTTTTTGATGATTGCTTACCCCTGGCAAGAGGAGGGGACAACAATCTGCAGGTGAAGGAGAAGATGGAGGTGGATGAATCATCAAGCATGTGCAATGCTTTCAGTTCCAGCTCTGAGAGTTGTACTGGAGAAGAAGAGATGGTTGTTACAACTTCTTCACCTGTGCCACTGGTGGCTGCTCTTAAACAGTGTGCAGACATGGATGCAGCAGCCTTTCATTTTCCTGGTCACAGACGAGGAGCTGGAGCTTCACAACTTTTGACAGATCTCATTGGAGTTGCGCCCTTTCAGCATGACTTGCCAGAGCTACCAGAGCTTGACAATTTGTATGCTGCAAAGGATGTGATTGCAGAAGCACAAAGGATGGCAGCATCACTGTTTGGGGCAGATTGCACATGGTTCTTGGTGAATGGATCTACCTGTGGCATTCAAGCAGCAGTGATGGCCACCTGCAAACCTGGTGACTACCTTATACTGCCACGGAATTGCCACATGTCAGCAGTATCAGCAATGGTTCTATCAGGTGCTGTTCCAAAATATGTGATCCCTATATTGGATTCTCGATGGGGAGTTGCACACGGGGTTGAAGCAGCTCAAGTAGAAGCAGCTATTTGTGAGGTGGAAAGAGGTGGTGGTAATGTGGGAGCAGTTCTTGTTGTTTCCCCAACCTACTTTGGAGTATGCAGCATGGTTGAAGCAATTGCAGATGTTTGTCACCATCATGGTGTACCATTTCTTGTTGATGAGGCGCATGGAGCCCATTTTCAGTTCCAAGCAAACCTCCCAAGGACAGCATTGGAGCAAGGGGCAGACATAGCTGTGCAATCCACACATAAGGTGTTGGGCTCCCTCACACAATCTGCAATGTTGCATTCTCAGGGCACTCGTGTGAGTCATCAGCAACTGACCAGGTGTCTGCAGATGCTCCAGACCTCAAGCCCCAGCTACCTTCTGCTCTCATCATTGGATGCTGCCAGGGCACAGATGAGCGAGGTTACTTGTACAGCAGGCCTGGGTACCTCAATCATGGATGCTGCTGTAACTCTTGCTTCATCAGCAAAGAATGCGTTGCGCAAAATTCCAGGACTGCTAGTCCTTGATAAATTGACAATTGACAAAAAAGCTGCAGCAGAGGTGGCTTTAGCAGGAATTGACCCACTACGAATTACGGTGGGCCTCTGGGAGTTGGGTCTAACAGGGTTTGATGCTGATGATATTCTAAGGCTTGAATATGGAGTAGTGGCAGAGCTTCCTTCATTACTTTCTCTAACTTTTGTGGTGAGTGCTGGAACAAGCTCACAAGACATCATACGACTTATTGGGTCTCTAGAAGCTCTCTCTGCCCGGTACAGGACTGATGCTCCTGCTCCTTTGTCTGCTTTGTTGGGTGAAAATGCATCAAGTGATGAGCCTAAGATATCAAATCCTGGAGTTCTTTTTCATGGCAAGGGGTGGGAAAATGGGACTGCTTTCTGGCAACAGGTCAGAGTTCTGAGCCCAAGGGAAGCCTTTTATGCAGATTTTGAGACTGTAGGAATTGATGATGCCGTAGGGCGTGTGTGCACAGAGCTCCTGTGTCCATACCCACCAGGCATCCCTGTCATTGTGCCAGGAGAAGTAATAACACAAGAAGCTCTTGATTATGTGAGAGCTGTTCTTCAAGGTGGTGGTATTGTCACAGGAGCATCGGACACAGCATTTGCTTCAATAAATGTTGTGGTTTGATGAGCTTCAGGTCTAGAGAGTACACTACTTTGGAAACTGAATTTTGCAATGTAGTCCTTCATAGGGTTCCAGCATGCCTGAGTGGATCTGCCATCACCACAGCCACCAGGTATGTTTGGGATTTTCATTGCTGTACTCCAGGTTGCACTTGACAGTTCATTGCAGAAATCACATCTGTGGGAAGCTCTTGACCCATTTACAGTAACGAGAAGCTTTTGACAGACATCCACTCAAGCTTAATGGTCAAGGTTTTGTAAACAGTAGTCTGTATGAAATTCCTCCTTGAGCTAAAGCATAAATCTTTTACTCTGTCCTGGAATGACTGGCACAAAGTACCAACTAGCACTGACAAAGAAGATGAAGGATGGAGCTTGAATCTTCCTCTCTGGAGCTGCAGCAGCCTTCACCCAGCTAGTATCCCTACAATCAAAGCTCACTCCCCCCCACCCCTTTTGCTACTTCCTTCAACACTTGTTGAACTTCTTTTCTTGAGTACCCTTCTAAGGTTCTTTTGAGCTTCCTTTTTTTTTTTGAGTGCATAGAGAATTCTTCAGCCCTTAGGAGGCGCATACATAATGGAATTCGATTATACTTTTAATTTGGGCCCTCCTTATATGAGCTCATAATAAATCCTTGATATATGGCATGTCATTGTGAGGATAGAATAGCACTACCTTGAGTAATGTGAGAGATTGTAGAGAAAAAAAGAATTCTTTATGAAAACAAACTTAAGAGTTTTTTATTAACACCTTCCTCCCAACCAAAAAACTCAGAAACAACCTTCTAAAATTTCACCCCTTGTGCCTTTAAAAAGTGTTTATAAGAGTCATAGCTCTTGGGAACCAATATGTTCTTAAGTGTCTTTTCATATCAACTAAACTTATACTAACTTGGGTTAACTAAAAATGTTGGGATACAACTCCCAGAACAAATGCAATGTTTGTTCGTGTATAGACCATTGCATACATCAAACTCCCCACTTTTGATTTATAGAGAATTTCCTCCATTTTTTTCCTTTGTTCTTTTGAATTAGGAGATTGATCTTCAATTAATTTTAAACTTGATTAAAGTGGAGTTGAAATCGGTTTGCAATTTTCCATCCCATATCTTTTTAATACATAATTTATGTATTTAAATTGATTGAGTTCCAAGATATGAAGTTCTCAATTTCTATTAATGTGAATACGAAGATAGTATTCAATTTCCCCCATATCAAACATGTCAAATTCTACATAGAATAATGCTTTTTGTTTGTGGTAATAGTTCTTTATGATAATTTGTGACAATATACAATCATTTATGTATAAAGTTATTACCACAAACAATGCTCTCACTCTTTTAACACACACATTTGTGTTTGCCAAATGGATGAAAACATGGTAAAGTAGCTAGGAAATATGTTTTGATATATTGAACTTAAAAAATTATTTAATTCAAAAGTTAATATGAACATTTTCTTCAACTTTGTTAAAAGTTTAAATAAGGAATACATGTTTAAAGTAGGTTTAAGTAGATTCATAGGAATTCAAGCAAATGTCATAGTCTACTTTATAGTCCTTAGGTAATTATAAGTAGATGAAATATTACATTTAATTTTTTTTTGAATTAATGGGTGCCTAAAATGTACTTGTGACTTTTCATCTATTTCACATTCTAATAAAAGTATATCTAGCTTGTAGGGTAAAAGTAAGTTTTGAAAAAAATATTTATTAGTCAATTTCAAACTTATTTGTTACCTATTTTTATTATACTAATTTTTTTCAATTCAATATTTTATATTCAACTTACTATAAACCTAATGTGGCATGGATGTTCTCAAAATGAAAGATAAAAAACTTTCCAATTTACTTTCTTGTGTTTTTATAAAAAAATTGTCATATTTTAAATTGGGATTTTAAGCGGGCTACTTTTATGGCCTACTTTAACATGCTTTCATTCAAATTTGGTGCGAAAGCATTTTGTAATAAATAGGTGTCTATGCGAGCATATTAAGCTTGCAAACTTTGTTTAAGGGATATATGCTTTTATTTAATTTACAAACAAGGTTGCTTTTACTAGTTTGTACAAAGCCCTTCAATTGTTTCATATAAATTTTTCCCTCAAATTCACCATTTAAGAAAGCAGCTTTTATGACCACTTAATGGACCTCATAATTATATTTTGTTGCAAAGGCCATAATAGTTTTTATAGAACTTAATTTTATTACCAGTGAAAAGGTTGATGTGTAATCAATACCTAGAACTTGGGAGGAGCCTTTTGCTACCAAGTGGGCCTTGTATTCATCTACTTGACTATCCACTTTATATTTTATATGAAAAACCCATTTACAACCGATGACATGTCTACCAAAAGGTAATTTGGTTAAGGTCGAAGTAATATTTTTAATTAATGAATTATATTCATTTTGTATTACATCATCCCATTGATTAACATCATTTCATTCCAAAACCTCATTTAAAGGTTTTGGTAGAACTTGGTTTATGTCGATTGTTGCTAGTCCCTATGTGTAACTTATTGATTCCACGAATTGTTGAAATCGGTTGCAAGTTCTAGTTGATTGTTGAATTGGTGGTATGGGTGACTTTGTATTGCCATGGTCAAAAATGCTACCTTTGTCCATTTAATTAATCAAATGGTTCATTGTTTTGATTTGTTTGTAAAACATCAATTTTTTGATCAATATGTTGAGGGGATGTAGTGAGTAATTCTTGAGGAATTATTTCATTTTAAAGATGTGAGAACACTACATGGTTTATTGGAGGAGTTGTGAAAGACATCGGATTTTTGGCATGTGGGTGGAAGGAATTACTAAAGGCTCTTGGTAATCTTTTATTAAATGCCAAATAAAATCACTTTGTTCTTTGTTGACATCAATGTTTTTAATCCTTATTGAAGTGAGTTGGCCTTTATTAGTTAATTTTCTTTCTTTTATATTTTGTAGTTGAGATTCCTCATGAAATATAACATCCTTATTAATAATTACAATTTTTGAAAAAGGGTTATATAATCTATAAGCCTTAACATGATTATCATTATACCCCACTAAAATGCATTTTTGATTTTTCACATCCAATTTACTTCTTTTCTTTTTGGGTATATGCACATATGCATCACAACCAAAGGTCCTTAAATGAGACATGGAGGATTTTCTCCTTGTTCATTATTCTTTTGGAATGACTATTCCAATTAGGGCACTTGTTGGTACCCTATTTTGGATATAATTTGCTATAGACATAGCTTTTGCCCAAAAATAAATTGGAAGTTTAAATTTATTATGCATGTTGCACTTTCAACAAAAGTTCTATTTTTGCATTTGACCGCTCCATTTTATTATGTATTATAGGGTGTTGTCATTTGCTTGATAATTACATTTTCTTTACAAAATTCCTTAAATTGATTTGAAAAATATTCACCCCATTGTCATTTCGTAATATTTTAATTTTTCCTCCTAAAAAGGTTTTTGCTTTAGTTTTGTATATTTTGAAATATTCAAATACTTCAGATTTATATTTCATAAAATATACATAAGACTTTCTTGACTTATCATCAATAAAGGTTAGAAAGTACTTGAAGCCATTATGCGATTTAGTTTGCATTAATCTAGAAACATCTGAATGCACAAGGTCTAGCATGAAATTTTCTTTTTGTCCTTTGGATGTTGGAAATTTACTTCTTGTTTGTTTATCATATGCACAACTTGGAAAATATGTAATTTTAGGAAAAGATTTAAGTTTCAAATTTTTAACATAAGTGTTCATCTACATTAGTTTCATCTTTTGCACATTAATGTGGCCCAATTTTCAATGCCATAAATCATGATTTCTTATGTTTGTATTATCTTGAATTATTGTATCAATACAAGGATACGCATCAATAGAGCAAGGAACTAGAGTGCCTAATTTGTATAAATTGCTTTCTTGTTCATAAATTGTAATAACTTGATTGGATTTATCTTGTATGATACAATTATGAGGGGTAAAAGTAAAGGAGTACCCAACATTGGTTGCTTGTAGGATTGAGATTAGATTTTTGGTTAAATCTAGCACATGCAACATTTTAGCAATTCTTTTGTTTTTCCATTTGTTAATTTAACTGAAAATTTCCCATTGCCATATAGTCTATGGTGTGTATCATCACTGGGTGTCAATAGAGGCATTAAGTTCCTTCATTTCATTTGACACAAGATTGTGAGTTTCATACCAACCTTTTTCATTGATAATTTTTTTTTGAATTTTTTGAATTTGGTGCCCTTGAAGCTTGCAATAAAAAAAATTTCCCAAAGGTTTCTTCAATCCATTGTCTAAATTGTAGTTATTTCTTTTCCAATTTGGGTTTCTGAATTGGAAAATATTAGGCCTTTTTGGCCTATCTAGACTTGGTTCAACTTTCCTTGAACCACCATATAATGTAGAGTTTTCATTATCCCCTTTATACAATTTTGCATTTCTTTTGGTTTCTTCTTCCAACAAGAGACTTAATGTTTCATGAAAAATACCCATTTGGGCTATTACGAGACTCGTGTAAGACTTGGGCATTGAACCCAAAAGTGTTGTTACTATTTCAATATTAGACACTTTCTCTCCCATTGTAGTCAACTTATTTAAACATGGCTTAATTTATCAAAATGGGTTCAAATTGTATTTCGTTCATCCATTTTTAATGCATAAAATCTTCTTGTGAGATAATTTTTATTCACAACATTAGTTGCTTGAAAATTTAATTTGATCCCATATTTCTTGTGATGTTTTTAAAGATTTAACATGGACTAATTGATTATCTTTCATACATTAAAAAAAACTTTTACATCTTTAATGTCCCAAGCAGCCCAATTTGCAATATCAATAAGTTTAATTGTAAAACCATTGACATGGTTCCATTTGTTCTTCTCGATGGAAAACATTTCCACGCAAGTAAACCATCTCTGGTAATTACTTCCATCAAATCTATCAATGAAGTGATCAGGCCCAATATTGGCCATGGCTAATGAGTGTTCAAAAAATTTCTTTATGATTTCCTAACACTTACCATGCTTTAATACCATGTAGAGAAGAAAAAAATTCTTTGTGAAAGCAAATTTAAACCTTTTATTAACAAGTTTTACCTAGCCAAGAAACTAGAAACAGGTGAAAACACACTATGGTGACTTCCTTTGGGGTGTCACATTGTACTATTTTTCAAGGATGTGCATGTTTGTGTGTATCCCACCTCAAAATTTTGAAAGATTTTCACAATATTTTTGCATATTTTTTAAGAATATAACCTAGGCAAGAAATTAGAAAATAAATTATTTCATTTCATTTTATAAAGTGGGAGATTGGAATATATATGTGGGAACGAATGTCATGTACCTATGTACTCAAAAACATGAATATACTCCAAAAAAATTTAAATGATTTTTAATCTTTATGAAGGTTGAAGGTATATTGAACCATGTCATTTGACATAATATGAACCATGTTTGGATACCATGTGACTAATTTGAAAATTTTCATCTCAAAAAATGAATTTTTTCAACAAGGATGCAATAAATGTGTGGTAAATTGAAAATTTGACAAGTAATCACATCCACATAAAAGATGACAAACATAGTTAGATGGACCTTTTTTTTATTTCATTAAAATTAATTATTTTAATGATTAATGGAGCCTTAAAGTTAGTGTAGTCAAAACGAGACTATGGCCTTATTATACCAATGTATTCTATAAATATATTCATGGATCCTTCAATATAAATAATGAACTTTATTATTATTTTAAAAATAATATGACATAACATTAGTTTTGTAAAGATAATTATTGTAGGGCCCATAAACCAAAATATATACCCAAAATAAAATGTACCATGCTTTTGGAACAATTATACTATATGTACTGTAATACTAGACCCAAAAGTGCCCCAAAGGGGGTCACTTTAGTGTGCTTTCAACCAAACAACCTTCTAGAGTTTCACCCACCATGCCTTTTTAAAATGTTTAAAAATTAAGGTCTTGGAAACCAATATGTTCTTAAGTGTCTTTTCATATCATAATCTTATATTAACTTATTATTGTCCTATAGAACTATCCAAGACTAGTTTTAAATGTGTCACAATTTTGCTATATGAGGTGCATCACCTCATTATGAAAATTGTGCCTATAATGCGATAAAAATATTAGTGCATGATTTCTAAACCGATTATTAGTAATCAAACTTGTGCTAATCCCACTTCATTGTGCACTCCATGATCTTGTTAATGACCTATGTTTTTGCCATCACAAGCTCATGACGATCTCCTATCAAACTTTTGTTGAATGTTGGAACTTCTTGTGATGGCTTTTTGAATGATCTCATTCCACTAGAATGAAGCTTGGAAGCAACTTGTGGACCCACATTGGTTCAATTAGCATAATGTGTGCCACATCTTTGCCTTTTCGTTGAGCTTTTCGTTTTTCAATTATTGTTGCCATGTTGAACTTTTAGATTAATGGTGTGATTCCACAAAAGGGGGTTCAATAGGTGTTCCTTGGTAAAGGTTCATTAGCTTTAATTGTAGTATGGAGTGCATTCCTTTTTTACACAATGCTTGGTAGACCACCTTTCATCAAACAATTTCTTCACAACCCTTTTGTCTAACCTTCCATGCTTGGCTAACTTCTTTTCCACTTTTTCAACAACTTTTCAATCTATTGTGCCAACACCTTTTGATGTTCGTGGTTTTTAGTTGTTTCCTTGTGAGTTAGTTTTTGTTCAAGTGCACAAATGTAAGCATTAGAGGTCATCATAATAAATTTTGAATAATCTATTAATGATTATTTTATTGAAATGTGATGTGTGGGCCTCCAAGGGGCCTCTAAAGAGACAAAAAATGAGAAATATGGCTACTAGTTTGCAATGGTGGCCTTGATGTTAGAACAATTCTATCTATTAGAACCGTTTCTATTTTTGAATTATTTAGACTACAACACAACCTTGGGACAAAACCTTCGTGAGGTGTTTCACATTCAAAAACATTGATGTTTACATAATAATGTTTAGATGTTTTCCTTGATTGCAATCAACTTAGCTAAAATTTCTTCAACATGTAATTCAACTTGATAATTTTTTTGCATCAAGTGTTTTTGGGTGTAGTCATATTAATAAGAGCCATAACAAGTGTAACACGTGCTTAATTTTTCACGTTTAGAAATGGTAATTTAATTTGGTGTTGAAAGTATAAGATTTTTTTTATATAGTAAGGTTCATAATATATCATTGGAACATGTGAATTAATTTGAAAAATATCTGATGAATGAAAAGCTCTCAAAAGCACTCATTAAACATTGTAATGCATGCTTTTTAGCACCAAAATAAAATAAACTTTATAAATAGACTTCAAAACTTTTGAAAATTACACATATTTTGAAATCTTTTACATAAACCTTGACATAATAGTATAAAGAAAACTTTAAAGAATTTTGAAATCCCAAAAGTAGGTAGGTGTGGCTCATGTTATCTTGTTTGCACCCTTTTACTTCCACAAAAACCTCACTAGGATGCATCTTGTCTACCATAATGTCTACATTGAAGAGCCAAATTTTTGTCACCTTAAAGCCCTTACAGATGTTATGTTGATTTAGTGATTTTCTAAGGCCAAAGACACTCATTGTGCCAAGTTTTCTTTCCAATACCTTTTGTTTGTTAAGGTCCACACATCCTTGTAAGCTACAAATGTTGTTTTGAACAACATAAAATAGGTAGCATCAAAAGGTTGCAAAACATGGTTGGTGTGAAAAGACAAAATAATAAAATCCCATCCCATTTGTCTTGCCCTATGCATAATCATTATAAGAAATCTTGTCCGTTGAAATCACATTACCTTGCAATTAAAGCTCCAATTTTTTTTAATATTCAACTACACTACATTTAAAGCATGGAAATAATGCCACATTATAAAATTATGGAATTGTAATGTAGTTGCAACTTAGTTGCAATGGGACACCTATATAATGTAATGTACACATCATACATATGGATGTAGTCAATCATGTTTGATTTTTTGACAAGTTGCATTTTAATTGCATTGGGTAACTACATTACAATTAGTTTAAATGTAGCATTCAATTAATAACTACATTGCAACTAGTGTATGGTTTACGGTGTTGATACATACAATCATGCCATGTGTACATTTCCACCACACATGAGATATGACACTTACAATTCAAGCTTAAAAACAAAATATAAAATAAAATAAGAATATTTACATGGCTACTCTTTAACTCACCTACCCTTCTACCTTCCTACCTACAACTTGCCTACCTAGATAGGTAGGTAGGTATGTAGTGTAACCTTGTAAGTAGGTCCTACCTACCTAGTTATTTATATTTTATTTTATTTTTTCAAATTTTAATTAATATTCCACATGGAAAATTTTGATTATGCCACATGTCACAATTTAAGACCATATAAAATGAATAATAATAATGGATGGTGGAGATCAATATTTCAAAATAATAATATTTATCACCCAAAAATCCTTATAGTGCCAAATTTTGATGGATTAATGAAAAGTAATGTCAACATGATGTCACCACGACAAGTGCAAATTAGTTGCATTAGAGTTGCACATTGGTTATTCTTACATAATTTTAATTAAGTTGCACGAGTTGCATATGTATAGGGTTTCACATACGGTGAGTTGCAACTCATGCAACTTGTTTGATAACACTCATGTTTGTAAAAATATGATGAATTACAATGAGTTGTAAATGGTCATTGCAATTCAAAAAATCTCAATTGTAAGGTCACTTGCAAATCACCCCATTTTCTCATAGGAACATCTAAATTGTGGCCATCTAAAACCAACAAGTAATAGTTAATTGTATTCATGTTATTTCCACATGTTTGAATATATGCGATGACTTGTGTGAAAATCCACTTTTTAAACAAAATGGCAATCATCCATATTTTAGGTTACATAGCCATTGTAGTTCTAGTTTCATGTTTTTTATGAAATATAATCAAAATTTCTTACCTTTAAAGACGTAGAAATCTGGAAGTGATTACCCTATTGTGTTGATGTAACATAACAAGATAACCACTTTTGGTCATATGGTGTAATCCAATGCATAGATCTGGAACTTGTCCATGCAAGAATTTGCGCACATCTATTTCTCTTGACTTTTGCTCTTGATTTGTCACAATTTCAAATCTTATTTGGTTGATAGTCATGTGCATTGTAAACCTCTGTTAGGTTTGTGTAAAATGATGCAACATTTGTTGGGCATAGACCTTTAACATGACAAAATTCCAAACCTTACTCAACTTTCAAGGACATGTCAACATTATGCTTCTTAAACCATCTCAATCACCCTTAGTTCGGAATGCCATTCTTGAAAGGAGTAATTATGTTTTGTGTAATTTCAATTGGATTTTAAGTCTCAATTGTGTGAGTGTTAAGGGGTGCCCAATTGATTGCATTTTCTTCACATACAAGACAAGTGCATTTTTTTGTTTGTAAAACACCTATTCTGCCTCTTTTTCATGATGTGTAATTCCATATATGTGGTTTTGTAATGATGTGATAGGCAAATTGAACATTTGATTTGTTGTTTAGATTTGGATCCAACTTCCACTACCTCCATTGTTGTAGTTAGATTTTAATCATCCCAATTCCCATTATTTTTCAAAGCAATCTATCACCTATCAAATTGAGATTGGACTTTGAGTTGTGGGAGCATCTCCCATTTTGGTGTCAAATTGAAATGGTGGACCTTTAGTGACAAGAACATTTCCTATTCTAGGAAATCTAAACTTGTGCAATGACTGTTGAAAGGCAAATAAATGTTGTGGACAACATTTTTGTCACCTTCATGGTTGAAATGGGTTTGGGGCATAGTAAATTGAACAATTTGTTTGAATTCATGAAGTTAGGTGTGCTTGATGATTCATCACATCAACATAATTATAGGCTAGATGGCTTGATCATAGATGGTTTAATCCTTCTTGATTATTCAACCTTTAGGAGGCAAATGTGACATCGCTAAGTGGGCATGGATTTTTTTTTTCAATCAATGGTGGTGACTTTTCATGTTGTACACACTTGAACATCTCCTCTTTATAGCCATGTGAATTAGACTCTGAATCTCATTAGGACTTTCATCACACAACAATCCTTCAATTTTGTGTTTCAAAAAACAAACACCACATTTGACTCTTTCTCATAATGTTCATGACCATTTATTTTGCATTTTTTCCCTTTGCAACAAACATGAAAATGGCTTTATCTCAATTCTATTGTTCAATGCATGCAAAATGGACATTAAACATCATGTTGAATACTAGTTATTGGGTGGCTAAATTTTCATGCAAATTCAAAGTTGTAACAAAAATAACTCTTTAGTGAATTGTGTTATTTTCAATTGTGGTAGCTTGCTTGGTGATACTCTAGTAATATTCATGCATTAAACAACCATTGGTTTGCTATGACATTGCTTCCATGTGTGCTAAACCAATTGTCTTCAATCATTTTTACTCTTTCTTTTAATGAACAATCCTACTTTGTTAATTTAGCCCATAATATAGTAAGATGTCATTTTACTAAACCTTTTTTCAACAATTTTGATTAATTATGCATTTAAGGTTTCACGGGTGATAAGTTTATGCACATGCATAGGTGGCCGATAGGGGGCACTGTCCATTTATAGACCATGTACCTTATTGCACATCTTTTGGAAGCATCATAGTACCATCCCTCCATTGTTCACCTCCAATTGGACCACCTCCTTTGCTTATAGTGGGTTCTTTGGCCTATAGCCTTTTGTCATGGTGGTGCTTTTGATTGTTTTCTTAGTATTTGTGTTCTTGATTATCTTGTTGCAAGGCACCCATCTCCACAAAATTTCAAATTTTTAAAAGTTTCCTTTTTTTTTGTTTATGCAAGTTGTTAGAGTTTTAAAAGAGTTCACTCCATTGCCCAATGCCATTGACAAACTTCCCTTCTCCTGCCTTAAGTGTGTTTGTTTTCTTGCTTATCGTTGCCCCCTTTGTTTCCTTGTTTTTGCAAAGGGGGTGACAAACAAACTTGAAATTCATTATCCCCCCTTTGTTTTTGTTTTCTTTTTTCTTGTTCTTGTTGCATAGATGGTGCAACTCATTATCATTATTGTTATCTTTCTTTGTATGGGCAAACACAAGTTTTGTAGATCTCATCATTATCCATTCTTGTTTTTTATTTCACTTTATTGTTGCAAGTTTTAGAAATACATACCAAGATGATGCCAAAAGGTTGTCATCATCTTTGATTGTTTCTTCTTTTTCATAAACTTGTAATATTGTTTTGACTTTTCATTTATTGATTTTTTTTGCTTAAAAAAAAAAGATTGTTTTGAGAAGCCAAACTCCTCACAACTTGTTTGTTTTGTTTATTAAATTTTTTTTTGCAATATTGCTTGGCCAACCTTAAGCTCCTTCTAAAAATCTTGCACAAAATTCAAAATAATTAGTAGCATGTTGTGCTACCTTTGACATGGTATGGCCAAAACACAACCCTACAAATGGGCATGCTAATTGAGGTGCAATATAAAACATTACATTTGTCAAAATTATAATTAAGATATTTAAATTGGACCTTTCAATTTTAACATAAGCAATTAATTTGTTAAGCAAACAAAAAAACCTTAACAAGACTTTTACTTGATTTGTCATGTTAACCATTATTATATTGAACACCTCAAATATCTTCAGAATTAGTTGTTAGGCTCCCATGAACTGTTGATGAGGTTAACAATCATGGCAATGTGTTGTGTGCCAACATGAAACATCCAAAGATCAAATGAAATAATACATTTAGCACATGAAGCAAAAGGTAAGTCATAACTCTCTTTGGTTTTTTGCATGATGTTTGGAAGGACATCATTCATGAGTTGCTATCTAGATGGAAATATTAAACAACCAATTGTTGTAAAACCAATTGCTTCAACTATGGTTTTCAATAAAGGACAAAAAAAAAACCTTTTATGATGTACAAAATAGATTTTCTAGAAATGTTAATTGTGCATGGTATTTTTGATAACAAAAACCATTGATTGTCAAAATAATTTATGAGTTGAGATGGAAAAATATTCTTATTTTTCTTAGAATTTGTTTTTAACCTTTAGTTCCTTATTCCCTTTCCAACCCCCACCCTCTCCCCCGCCCAATTTGTTGTACAAATTTTCATGCTCATGATACATGTACATGTTTTTTCAAAAACTTTTACCATGTTTTATTTTGTGGCTTAACAACTTTTTACTTTTCCCTTGGGTTAGCATTTTAACATTTTGTTCCATTAAAGTAGGGTGACACATAAAAAAAAAACATCAATTGTAGGTTATAAAAATTGATTTCAACACCATCATTCATAAAAAAAATGCCCAATTTAACTTAATGTGCAATTAAAGGATATTAGACATCTTTGTTGGCCATTAGTAGTGAAGTGAACAATGCCCAAGCTCTAGTTACTTTGACATTTGATGCTTCTTGCAAATTTGATGTTTTAAATTAAAACCATTAATTTGAAACATAAACTTAACATCATCCTCCTCCTCAATACAATTGTTGAAAAATGTTGAATAACATTTGTGAATGTCATTGTGAACATATGTAACACTTGTAATTAAAAAAAAAAACAGAAAGATAACAAAATATGAAAATATTGTGATTAAAAAAGGAATAAAAACATGAAGCATATTGAAATATGAAAAGTTCAATGAATTTCACAAAAATGTTCATTTTGAAGCTCACTTTCTATTTCAAATATAAATTTTTTTGAACATATTTACTTTTGAAAGAAATGGAAATAATTTATTTGGTAAACAACGAAAGTAAGTAGATGATCAACATATGTTGAAGGTTTACATCAATGTTGAATGCTTGTAGGTTAAGAAAACAATGAATATTTGTAAACAACAAATGACATGTGAATTGACAAAACAAAACAAAATATGAAAATAAAAACACAAAAGAAACTAACCAAGAATACAATCACAAAAGTGTATGAAGATGATGACTTGCCAATGTTTCACAAAATGATGTCCAATGCCTGCAAAGGACCTTTGATGACCACAACAACATAAAAGAAAAATAAAAAAGAAAAAAATATTGATATTTATTTTTGTTTAAATATTACATCAACAACAAAAAGAAAAAAAAGAAAAAAAAAGTTAAAACTTATGATGGTGATAACCAAATTCGTTTTCTTGACGAATGATGAACTTTGTGAAAACAATTATTGTGATGATGAGCTCCAAAAAAAAACCCATATAAAATAAGGTTTTATAATTTTCACACCAAAAAAGAGAAAAATATAGAAATAAACTAACAAAAGGAAAAAAAAATGGAACGAAAAAAAATCATGACAAAAAAGGATGGCGCTTGTTTAAAAATAAAAAAGAGAAGCATGACATGTTGCTTATTGAAGGTTCATTTCACTTTGCACACCAAGTAATAACAAATAACAATGGACAAGAATCAAGGCTTGTTTGTTGAAAGTTTAAAAATGATGATGTTGAAAGCTTGAAGAAATCAATGAAAATAGTTTGCATTGTAAAAGTTAAAAACAAAACCTCCATGTTACACAAAAGGAAAAGAATATTATGTATAAAGTTTTCATAAACCTTAGAAAAAACCCTTAACTTTACAAAATGCCCAAAGTGCAACTTGGAAATGAGTCCCAAGCACTCCCAATTGAGAAACCCTCCCAAGTGAGTTGTAGTCTTTGGAAAGTTTTAAATTTTTGAAACAAAAGTGCAAGTGGTAGATGTTATCCAAATTGGACCCTTAATATAATATTAGAAAGTTCTTGGAACATAGATATCAAATGTGAGTTCACATTTTCTATTTGAAGTTGTGAGCTAAGAGTTAAATATTCAAAATAGTGGTAAGGAATCAAATTGCCAATTTGACTTTTGACCACAAAACCCAAAAAATAGAGGTCAAACAATTCGAGGAAAATCTTAGATCTCACAAGGTGGAATGGATTTTGGGTTTTGTGTCAAAGAGGGTGAAAATGATCTTGCATGTATGTTATGACATGAAACCCATTCCACAACCTCCCTATCTGAACTCTTTTTAAGTTTAGCATCTTTGAACTGATTTTGGATGGGTGATGAAGCTGCATAGCTTCATCACTAGCAGAACTCACAATATCACCTACAGAGTACTGAAAAAGAAGGTTCTCTGTCAGTTTCAATGGGTGGTGTTAATGGTCTTAAGTAAGCAAGAGATACCAATGTTTCACATTGATTAGATAAGAGTTGGGCTATGTGCATTTTGTGTATGCTGAGTATTGAATTTGTGAGGACTATGAAGTATTATCATCTGGTGTTGTGAATCAGGCTTGGTGTGAAGAAAGTTAGTATGTGAGGGAAAGAGACTCAATTTGTTAGTGCGTAGCTGTTTGTAGATGCACCAGGTTGTAGTAGGCACCCTTCACCCCTTTGGACAGCAGCTCTGCATGCCTCCCTTGCTCCAAGATAACTCCCCCTTCTAAAACTGCTATTGTATCGGCGTTCTGTATTGTTGACAGTCTGTTGCATAATGGCAAATTGAGAAGTTAGTGATGTGTAAAACAGCATACAGGCATTGATCCCTGGTTAAACTGACCTGTACTATTATTGTACAAGTGGTGATCAGTTTGTGTTTTAACCATGTAATTTGATTCCAACACATCATGTTGTGCTGTCTTTTGCTCATTCTCAGAACCAACAGACCAAAGTTTTGTTCAAAGTTCTTCCTGAAGATGTGAAGATTGGATATGTCTACTTTCTCTCTCTCTCTCTCTCTCTCAGATCATTCACTTTTTCCCCCCTTTTCTCTGCGACTCTTTCAGACCCAGAAGCTCTGGGTTCTTGTGATGGAATTTCATAATGCATAACTGGATGTGATTCCAGCTTGCAAAATCTTCTGTGAAATTCTTGGGGAAGCATACTCTACTAATACTCTTGGTGCACATGTCTACACAAACATATCTATTTGCAAGAGTGCAATTGTACATTTCTTATTTTCAAAGCTACAGGTTAAATACTTTTCCTCTCTATGTATGGTAGTGATCTCACCTGTGGGCAACAATGAGTGTTGTACGGCCTACCATCATTCGGTCCAGTGCCTCTTGCACCACTTGTTCAGATTCAGCATCCAGAGCACTAGTTGCCTCATCAAGCAGCAAAATTTTAGGATTCTTCAGAATTGCCCGGGCTATTGCAATCCGTTGCTTCTGGCCCCCAGACAGCTGCAGTCCCCTATCACCAGCAAAGGTGGCATAGCCTTCTGGCATTGCACTGCAAACATCACAAATGCTCTCACTCAATGTGTGCCATCTGATTCAGTCTTCATGCTTTAAATGAACCTGATCATACTATAGGAACTTAACTGGACTTTTAGCAGCGGCTGGCATGTGCAAGTAGATAAGGCCAGACTAGAAAGAGATTGTTAAATTTATGGCTTACTTCAGCTGCTTACTGCAAATCCATTTCTTGTGTGTCTAACAAACTGCGGAAGTATTTTTTATGCATGGAAATGTAGGTCTAGTATGACCAGATGGAGCACTCTTCATCAGGAAGACTACAGAAAGATTCCTTCACAATTCTTCTGATATTAAGGAAATCTTCACAATACCTGCAGAGATGAGCAAGACAAATTCCACCAAAAGGAAGCTGCAATGACATTCTGTTGAAACCCCAGTGAAGAATAAGTACCTGATGAAGTTATGAGCATTGGCAGCACGTGCAGCCTCAATAATCTCTGCTTCTGTAGCTCCTTCCTTCCCATAAGCTATATTGTCATGTATGGACATTGCAAATAATGTTGGTTCCTGGCTAACCAGTGCAATATGTAGTCGAACAGACTGCAGATTCATGGTCTTTAAGTTTCTCCCATCTACAAATACTGCACCCTGCAATGGATCATAGAATCTCTCAAGGAGCCCAATAATTGTTGACTTGCCAGATCCACTCTGTCCCACCATGGCAGCTGAGCGCCCAGCTTGAACCTTTAGATTAAAACCTTTGAGGACCATGATATCAGGCCGGGAAGGGTATGCAAAAGAAACATTCTTCAGCTCCACTCGTCCTTCCACCTTAGTCAACTTCTCAGCATCCACCACATCTGCGTCAATCTCGGTTTTCCGGTCAATAATCTCGAACACAGCATTGATAGCAACAGATGCCTTGGCAATGTCAGGAGCCAGAGCTCCTGCCTCTCCAATTGTGCGACTAGTGTTTACAAAAACCAGGAAGACTTTGAAGAAGTCCTCAAATGAAGCTAACCCTTTTTTGCTGAGAAAGCCTCCATACCAGTACAACAATGCCATGGATCCAAATGCACAGAAATTGGCCATGCCAAAAGTGATGCCTGCTACTTGCGACCGCCGCATCATTGCCTTTCTGGGCCCTGCAAGATTCTCCTTGAAAAGCAAAACTACCTTCTCTTGAGCAGAGAATGCAGTGACTGTCCGGTGTTGGGCAACTGCCTCACTTGCAACCTGACTGGCCCTTGCTTGTGCAATTGCTGTTTTCTTTGCAAATGACATCAACAGTGCCTGGCATCCACAAACCCGAAAGCTAAGAAGCACAAATTCCCAAGCCCACCTCTGTTACATGGAATCAAAACTTCGTTTTACCAACAATTATCCTTCATATTGGCATCATCCACAAGTGTGGCTGTTCCATGTATCAGTGCTGCTGTTACATTTCTAATAGGGGAACTCAAAACACCTGTATGTTGGGTGCTTTTGGCAAGTATCTGTACTGTTGTGCACCCTCAAGAGCAAGGACCATTCAGTTCATGACGCAATAGTTAGTGTGTTGATAGATCTTTCTGCTTCACATACCATTGACCCAAGCAATACCTTTTGGTGATTGGACTCTTCTTTGGAATACCCAAGACAAGACTGAATTGCCCATAACTGGACATACCTTTTTGATGTAATAGCAGAAGATGATCAGGGGATGCAGGAAGATGACCAACACTCCAAACCTCCATGACACGATGAAACAGATTACCCAGCTTACAACCACCATACTAAGTGCTCCTGTGACCAATGAAATTCGATCTCCAATAAGAGCCCTCACCTGCCACAAGTATAGAGGTTAGTCTTCTTCAAAAAAAGAGCTTGTTGTGTCTTGGAAGATTCCCAACATCATGCACAGTAATTATACTGTAGTGTTGTAAGGAAGAAACCTCACCATGTTTGCATCAGAGGCCAGGCGGGAGCATACTGAACCACTGGAGTTGGCATCACGGTCAAACCATCCCACCTCGAAGGACAAAATAGATGACAACATATGCTCACGTGTGCGCTTGGTTAGGTACTCGCCTGCTACTGCAAAGTAGTAATGTTGCACTATGTTTGTTGTAAGGAAGAAAACAAATATTGATACCAGGACTGAAATGTAAGTTTTGACCTTATGCCATAACTCCTCATGAGACAAACCAGCATAATAATTGCTTGTCAGCGATGCAACAATGAAAGCAAAAAATGGATTTGTGAACCCAAATCCAATTGCTCCAAGAAAGCCAAGAAGTCCTTCCTTCCATTCAGGCCTATTCAGCTTTAAAAGGCGCATAAGAGATACATTGGCCTGAGGCTCGTGCATCTGTTGCTTAATAGCAGTATTCAAATTAGAACCCTGTTTCATGTATGTCTCCACTGTGTCCTGATCACTCATGGAAGACTGACGTTGATAGGAATTCCTCTTGTCAGGTACCCCAAGGCTTGTTCTCACAGTCTCTTCATTGCCCAAAAGGCCCTTGTGCCCATTTGCAGTACCTTCACCTGATACATCCTGTAAACATACTTTTGTCTCTCAGCTGTATTCTAAATTCACTGGTGTAGAATGAAGGGTTCACTTTATGAAACATTAGTGATAGAATCTATTTTGTTGCACCTTTGATCAGTGAGATTGAGACTGTACACAAAAGGGTTGCTGCCATAAAGCAGCCACCAAGGATTTCTGGCATATTGGCCAACAAATCAACGCAATATGGAAGGACTACAAGGCTGGATTCCTCCCAAGTCCTGAAGTGTACTTGAAGACCACCATCATAGTTTTGACTCTGGACTACATTTTGGTCTCAGACGATCATAAGCACTTACCTGAGAAGAAGCCTGCAAATTGACTAGTGCACAATATGCACCACCTGGCCCTCTGGCCATAAGCTCCGTATGACTCCCCATTTCCACCACTTTGCCAAACTGCAGCACAGCTATAGTGTCTGCATTACGTACTGTGGAGAGCCTGTGCGCAACAACTACTGTAGTGCGCCCCACTGCAGCTGCTTCCAAAGCCTGCTGGACCACTTTCTCAGATTCTGCATCAAGGGCACTGGTGGCCTCATCCAGTAGAAGCACAGGAGGCTTCTTCAGCATTGTTCTGGCTATGGCAATGCGCTGCTTCTGGCCTCCTGACAATTGCACGCCCCTCTCACCAACCTGAAAAGAAGGGTTCACAGTTTAGACTGATTTTTGCATTTTGGTGGTTTATCACCAATGTAAAAGCTGATGAATTGCACATCTCTTTGCAACCCTACTTGAACTTAACAGTAAACTTGAGGCAATCCATCATTTCACTGCTGTAACTCCATGGCTGGAATTGAAACATCATTCTCCTATTAAATGACATCATTGCCATATCAGTGGAAGCTGCTGGACCATGGTCAATGTACATTTCAAGAAGAAACTGACTTTTGGAAACTGTAATTGGGCATAGGTGTGTATGACCTGAGTCTCATAACCATCAGGCAGCTGAGATATAAAGTTATGTGCATTGGCAGATTTAGCAGCCTCTATCACTTCCTCCATGTTGGAATGGTCCTTGCCATACAATATGTTTGCAACTATGGATGTGGCAAAAAGAGCAGGCTCTTGGCTCACAAGCCCGATCTGATTGCGAAGCCACTTCAGCTGAAGATTCTTGATGTCAACCCCATCAATCAGAACTTGTCCAGCACTTGGATCATAGAACCGCTCCAGCAATGCTACCACAGTTGATTTTCCTGAGCCACTGCTCCCTACCAGTGCAACGGTTCTTCCTGCAAAATTGTGCAGTAGGCCTCCATCAATGCATGGTCTCTGGTGACAGCAGCAAAGAAGCATATGTCTGTTGTCTCACAGAACATATGTATGCTCACCTTCTAAACACATTCTTTCCACTTGTAACTCAGGTATTCTGCAGGTAGCAGTCAATCCTGGTAATAAAATATATATTAAACTTGTTTACCTGCAGGGATCTGTAGGTTGAAATTATGGAAGATCTGAGCATGTATTCTTGAGGGGTATGCGAAGTCAACATTGCGGAGCTCAAGGTTGCCATCAACTTTCTCCAAAGTTCTTTGGCTATGGTCATCTATGTCAATAGGGGGCACCCTCTCAATCATTTCGAATATGCGGTATGCGGCAACACAACCTTCCATCATGCACTTGATATTGGGTGCAATGCTTCCTAGTCCCCTGCGCAGTGTCCAAATTCAGTCACTATGGAGCACAAAGTATATCTAATCAGTGAATTTTGCACACAACCCCCACTGCTAGTGGAGGTTCCCTGCCTCTTTTATCATTTATGCACTAGAGACCCAGTGAAAAGAAAAGAAAAAGGGTTAAGTGGAGTGGAATTGAGACCATTTCTTGAGCTGTAAAAGGGCTTTACATGTCACATTAACATTGTGTGTGCTTCAGGATGGCAGTATATGAAACTTACAGGCCAGCAAACAAGATGATGAAAGCGCAAAACACCACTTCTGCACCAGTGGCCATGCCATGGGTGAATTGATAAGTTCCATACCACATGGCAAATGCCCAGGCCAAGAATGTTTGCCCTGTAAGCCCAACTGCAAGCCCTTTTGCCAATCCTTGCTTCTTTCCCAGGTTCACAGTTCCCTCTAAGTACTTTGAAAATGTCTGCAGAGTCCTCTTCTCCTCTACAAACGAGTAAACAGTTCGGACTGAAGAGATTGCTTGCTCAGCTACAATACCAGCTTTTCCATAGGCAATTTGTATGCGCACTGCCAGATCCAGGAGTGCGCGACCATACATTAGTCCTGGAAGCACCAAGAATGGCAGAAAGGGAACAATGGAGAGTGCAAGTCGCCATGTGAGGTAAAATCCCAGTGCCAAGCCACCCACCATCTGCATCACATTCTGTATTGTGTTTGAAACCTGAAATTCCCCACCAAAATTTTCCAACTTGGGTTCAACCTTCAATGTGCCATAACATTGGGATCAGGGATTGAAATTGGAAAAATTGCAGGTTTCTGGTCATATATTAATATCTAAGAATTAATAAGTCGCAAGAAACTCAAGAAACAATGGATTTTGTATAATCAAATTAACTATGTACCATCTGGACAGAGCCTGAAGAAACTATGTACACTTATACTGTAGCAATTGTGTTGCCAAGTTGCTGGGTGAATTGCTATTCAGCATTGATCAAGGGAGCTGTGATTCTGTACTGGATGTGTCAGGAGCCTTCACATTTGCAGGACTGCAAGATAGACTGCTAGAAGATTCACTGATCAAGTGAATTGTGGTACTGTACTGGATGTCTCAGGAGGAGCCTTCACATTTGTAGAATTGCAAGGTTGGTTTTTTTGCTTTTCTCAGAAGCAATGATCAAGGGAATTGTGGCGCTGTACATCATATCATGTATGTCTCAGGAGCCTTCACATTTAGAATTACACAACATGGGATTTTCTTGCCTTTCTCGGAATTTCAACTGCTTGCTTCTGGCCCCCAAATTGCAAATCCTTAGAAACCTTGAACAATCTGCGGGCTTGAGATCATCTATCTCCTCAGCCAAAACTTGCTATTATACTAGCATCTGAAGGAATTATAGCTAGCGCTCACCTTTTCACTGATGGCATCTTGAAGGAGCATGGTGTCAGCAGAGACACTGCTGACAACGGCAGCCGTGTTACTGCTTTCCGTGTCGAAGTATCCTACATTTTGCCTTAGGATCGCGCGCACGTATTTTGCACGGATTCGTCCTGCTTGTCTCTCCCCCGTGTACATCCAACAGCTAATCTCTGAAGTACAACAATACCAACACAAACACACAACACACAAAGTTACACTGGAATTCTCAACAGCTCCTGCTCGTATTATACATACTTCAATAACCTGTACAAATCTTCTTTGCATGCAGAGTACAAGTTACTTAAGCAGTTTACAAGAGTAGAGATCGCGCACGTACCTAGGTACGATGCGAGACCTGAGACGACGGAGATATACACCAAGATCAATGCATACTGCACCAAGCAGGTCAACACAGAAATGTTCACGTCTGGAGCACAACCAAAACTCGCATGCATTCTCGAATAGCAACCACAAATGGTGTTCAGTTATACGCTGTCCAGAGAACAATGAGTCTTGACTTGATGATTTATGACAATCAAAGGTCTTGCATGCATATCAAGAACTCCATTGAAGAATCATCAAACGATAGACGTTGTGTGGAATTGCGTGAAGTCCTGCAGCGGTCACCGAGTTTGCAAAGGGTTTGAACAATCAGGAAGAAGTGCAAAACAACATGTAAGTGAAAGGTAGACTTGTCTCTTACCGAAGATATCTTCTGAGCTGCAAGCTCCGGATTGGAGTGAATGAGGCTTGCGAATTTGCTGACGATACTAGATTGGACATACGCAATTGCAGGCCAAATGAGTCCGTCCACAATAGCAGAGATCGTCCCTACAGTCATTAGCAAGATATCGATGCTGTCCGCATACTTGAACAGCTTAAAATACGGAACCGATTGTCTGTGAGCGCGACTTTTCTTGGCTCTTTTCAAGCTTGCATTCTTGTTCTTGGTGCCGGGCTGCTCGGCTGCTGGTTCAAAGCCATCCTTCGACGCATCGTAGAATCTCTGCGAGCTTTTCGAGTTGAGGCCTGTGCCGTCTTCCATGGCAGAGGAGGAATAGCGTGCCGATTGTGACTCTGCTACCACAGACTGCAAAGACTCCGGAAGCTCCGAGACGTAAACTCGTTGCGACCTGGAGCGGAATGCACCTGTGGCATTCAAGGCGCCCGGAATTTCAACGTCGAAGAATTGTTCTGTCGAGGCTGAATCTGGCGCAGCAATGCCGACGACGTTGGCTCTCTCCGAGTCTGGGAATCGAAACTTTTGTCTTGAGCCGGGAGCGCGGGACTCCAGCAATTTCGTGCGGTCCAAGAGTTCGAATCTCGCTGACTTTGATCGCTTGGGAGAGATGTCATTTTCGGAATTTGCTGCAAACACTCTCAGAGACCGCGATCTTTTCACTCCCTCCATCGAGCTGGACGAATGTGAACGAGCTGAACCAAAGTTCTCTTACCTCTGCATTTCTCCAATCTAACTTACAAGCCTCTCACAACGAATTGCTTGAGCAAGCTGCAGCCAACTGTGTCACTAGCAGACGACGCTTGCACAAAGCTGATGAAATCTACAATTCATGAGCACGTCATATCTAGAGCTTATCTTCAAAACAGTAGTCACACTGTTACAGATTCTTTCTTGTCAATTATGGTGCTTGAAAGACGCTGCTCATTCACAAACTCGCAACACTAGATTAGGTTAAAAAAATTCGACTAGAAACAAAAAACTGAACGTCGCTATTGACAACCTTGCAACAGGAGCTAAGCGTGTCAACGATCTTTTGGTCATTTCAGTCGCTCATTCTTCAAATAAAAAACCACGCAATTCCATCAGCCGGCTAGCTTGAAATCTTCCCAGGAGAAAAATTAGCAGCACATACACACAGTAAACTGAATTCTCCCTCCAAAGCCAAGAAGAAGAAGAAAGAAGAAGAATCTAAGTAGACAAAACACAACTGAATGCCGCCAACAGAAGAAGGAAAATCCACTTAACAAGACACCAGCAACAACAGTGATGTGCACCAGAAAGAGGCTTGTGATGGTTTTACATGCAGCGCAGAAGGATTTGCAAAATCTCAACTATACGAAGTTTGACAACGAAAAGGGAAGAAGTCAGGATCTGCCGGCGTAGTGCAGATCGATGGTTTTGGCGGAACTTATTTGTTCAAAATGTGCGAGGTTTGGGAGAGAGAGAGAGAGAGAGAGAGAGAGAGAGAGCTCTTACTTGCAATTTCTGATTTGTGAATGCGAGAAATGCGAGAAAATTTGATCTACTATATGTAAATAAAATAAGAAACCGTTGCTGGCGATTCTCCCTCTTTTATTATTATCCGGGCCTAGAATGGAATGGCATTTCGCCACCTGCTGTAACGCTCCGCTGACGCTCTTGAGGTGACGCAATCTGCCGACGACACCAGCACGCCGTCGCTCCTTTGTCGCTTTTGCCCGTCTCCTCCGCCTTCACTCCCGCTCCGTTTCCTACGGCTCCTTGCCGAACATGGGTTCAGAGGGACCGGACCGGGTAAACATGGGTAGGCCCCGGCTGACCCGTGGACCGCGTTTGGTTTTAGGGGTGGGGGTGGGGGTGGGGTTTGTGTCTTTTTCTTGTGTCTGCTTTGCATCACTTTTTTCTAGGCTATTTCTTCATTAATTTTTTTAAAAATAAAATAATTAAAAAAAGAAATTCCAGAGCATATATATATATATCAGGGTTTTTTATTTTGGCTATTTTTAGCCAAATGGTGATTTATTTTTTCAAATTGGTGAAAAAATAATTTTTTTGAGTTTTCTAGTTGTCAATTTTTTATAAAAAACAAGAATATTTTAAAAGAATCGTTAGAGTCTATCCTAAGTTGTAACAATTAGTTGAAAATATAAAAGGATGATGAAATTTTTTTCACTTGCATATTTTCTTATCACCAAATTTGACTAAATTGTCTTATACATTATTGTCACTTCAACTACATCACAAAATTGGAAAAAACAAAAGAAAAAAATCCTTATTATATATGTGTGTTTGTAATAGGAATGGTGTTATGTGCGTGTGTGTTTTAGATTATTTTCAGCTGAAGGTGTTCAAAGTTCAAAGCTTTTGGATATATTTCGAAGAGATTATTTGTGACTTCAAGTGTTTTAACTTCAAAGTTCATTAGTGTGGTTTGTGTTGTTGGCTTAGTTGAATGAATTTTGAAAATGGAAAACAAGACATCTTTTTCGGCTTTAAGTTTGAAATCTAATTTTCACTAAAAATTGGCATTTGGAATATTCATTAAATATTTCATTGATAAAAATTCACCATTCAAATTTCAATATCTCTCACACCTTAAGTCTAAAAATTACAAAATCAACTTCATCAAACCCAACTAATGGAAAAAATTTCAACAATATCAAGAGTGGCACCCTAATAATTCCTTTAAAAATTTTAATTTTGACTTTTTTGAATGTTCAATAAACAACATTGTTTCAAATATTAAACAATTGTTCCATTGTAAGTCTAAACAATACTAAGGTCCCCTTGGTCCACTCCTACTCATCAAGGGCTTTTCAATGGTACAAAAATCCCTTCAATGCACCCCCTACGGATGGAGGGCTTTTCGATGGTACAAAAATCCCATCAATGCACCCCCTTATGGATAGAGGGCATTTCAATATTATGAAAATCCCATCAATGCACCCCCCTACTTCGTCGAGGGCTTTTCAACGGTATGATTAAGAGCACGACCAGAGATGCTCTGGTTTGAGAAATCTGGACAAGAGAAACAAGGCATCACAAACAAACATGCTGGCCCCTGCCAATAGATAAGATGTTGTACATCTATCTATCTACCTACTGTGTCCACACTCTGAACACCAAAAAAAATTCGTTCCAATCTAAACAGTCTAAACACTTCCACCAAAGAAACCGGCTCACCTAATGTGAAAAGGGTTTTAATTAGATAAAACTTCCAAAAGCTGGATCCAATGTGATATAGTCCCAACAAAACAAACAAAACTGCCTTCCTTAATAGATAGATATGTAGAGATGGGATCTTCTTCTTATGTGTGCTTTGTAGGGCCCTGGTCTTGTTAGTAGGGGCCAGGGACTATGGCATCTGGCATCCAGGCAGTGGTAGTGGGCATTGCACTAAATGACAATGTTTACACTTTACACTGATTCTTATCAAATTTTTGATCATGTTCACACTTAGATAGCTGGAGTTGGATTTAGGCTTAGGGTTTAGGGTTTAGAGTTTTAAGTTTGGCTATTTTTGTTTGACATGTTTACACTCGTAGGGTTCTTTGTTTACTTTAGCTTTGCTATGTTCAATTTAAAGCTACAGAAAGGTACACCTTTTGCATAGCAATTTTTTTTTCCCCCTCTTATTGATTGCTTTCTTCCAGAATTGAACCCTTTGGCCTTTTCCTTTTGTTCCATTGTTTACTTACTTGCCTAATTAATTTTGCTTGCTATGAAAAGTTTGAACATTTGTGTTTTTTAAATAAATAAATAAATAAATAAATTTCTTACACAAGTGATAATTTACAATTTTTTTTGGGTTGGGATCCTAGTGTCATTCCCAATACCTTTTTCTTAACATTGGCAATGTGAATATTTTCATATTCTAATGGTAAAACATAGTCGAGAAATTGAAAACTCAATTTCAACCCATACATATGACAAGATTGTTTAGGGGCCTAATCAAAACTCAAAAATTGGATCATAATTCAAAAAACATTTGTTACGAGTGACTTTTTGAAACTAACCAACCCCATTTGCTTTTCATTGCAATCAAAAAAATTGATCCTAGTTTTCACATGAGGGATGTCTAATTCACTTTTCAATAACATGCCTTGGAGTCACATTACAATACCATAGTAACCAATGTTGGGTGATGAATATTTAATCTAGTTCTCAACTCGGAAATCATTGGGTATTGTCTTTCACCCATGGTGATATCCAAAATGAAAACCATCACCTTGGGCTCTCACTTGAGCGAGAAATGCCCTTTTTTCACAAACAATTCAATATTATGAGAACCATCCAAGGTAATAAAATGATACCCAAAGGCGGCCGCCGACTATAGGGGTTAGTAGTAGTCTAAGGTCTAGAGATAGGTAGGATGTAGGATCCTAGGATTTATATAATAGTTTTTTTATGTTGATGAACTTTTAGAAGCTTCAGAAGCAAATACTTGAAAATTTAGTGTAGCTTTGAGATATTTTGAAATTGGGCTAACCGTGTTGAAAGAACTACCTGAGCTATCATCTTTGTGAGAACCATCCATCTAAGAACCGACTGAGATTTTCTTTTCAGAATCTGAAACCCTAGCTAGTTCTCTTAAGCCTCAAATTTTCATAAAAAAACCCAACAAGTTTGAAGAAAAACTGAAACCAACAATCCTTGAACAAAAATTGCGAGCACTTCCCAACATTGTTAGGAACTTGGCAAAATTTTATTTGTGTTATAGGGTAAGGCACATTATTTAGAATATAGAGTTATTTGTAACGTCAGCCCTGTGTCTTCACCCTCTCTTTGGGCATGCTTTCACCCCCTATCCCCTCTTAGAGTGGGTATGAGTAAAGTAAGGAAATTCTTTTAAATTTCAGAATGAAATGCTGAAACGTGTCATTTAATGCACAAGGTTCGAGACTAATCATAGCACAAGGTTCGAGACTAATCATAGTAGTTGTACAGGTAAGACCAGTGAAAATATATGTAGCAGCAGTGGAAGCGCTCAAGAAAAAGGAAAGACACGATGAAACTCAGTTTAACATCAAAATTGGAGGAAAAACTAGTTTGGGTCCCAGTTAGTATGCCTTGTGAAATTTCCATTCCCAGTTAAGCATTTGATGGCCTATTATGCTGAAACTGGCTGTTCTCACCTCGTAATCGCAAGACTTTCCGCATACCTCTAATAATGCCTCATTTCTAATGAAACACATGATCCAACAAGAGTTTCATTTTTGTAACACCCTATGTCTTTTTTAATACCCAGCTCTACCAAGTTATTATGTGAGACAACACTATTGAACGCGGGCATTCCCAGTGTAGGTCATCTTGAGGCGACCCTTACTTTAGGAATGCCTATGTCGTTGGGCATTATCCTAAACAAACCACATCAAGATTCTAACTAATGTCCATTTGACCTCCAAGTTTATATATTGATATCAAGTTTTTTGACATGAAGCATAAGCTTACAAATTGGAGCTTTGTTGACTCAACCTTTCATTCTGTTATATAGGTAGTTGCGAGAAATGTGTCCTTTGATTCCATTATTTAATAAGACAAGTTGTAAAGGACAAGGAGTTTGGGAAAGTGTAAATTCCAAAGTGATTGGTTTCTAAAAGGTATATTGAATAATGGATGAAAATTTACACAAAGGGATCATAGGTTGAAGATTTTGAAATTGTACAACCAAAAAGTTGAGGACTATGGATGATGAAAAGTTGAGAGAGTACATGCATTCATTGTGCAATCTTCAAAAAAATCTAAAGCATTGCAATTTCATTCGATGTCATCCTTGGGAAATGTATGTATCCATGTTCCCAAGGAAAGCAGGGTGCACAAATTCTCTTTCTCCTTAGAAAAGGAGTGGTTCAAAATTATTTTCCCTTGGGCAACTCAACTTCATGAAAGAAATAGGACCAAGTTGCACAAGAATGGATGTTTTTCATAGGGAATTATCCGTAAGCTCTATAAGGAAAAAACATGATCCCCATTGTGGGGGAAGTGTTGTCAAGTTGCACATGGAAAGAATCCAAAACAACCAATTTAGCTCAAGGAACATGGTAATGTAGCTTGAGGAAGACAATATCTCTTGAGTAGCATTATCACCTTGTGCCTAGGCTAATTTTGTTTTTCGCACTTGAGCCCACAATTTCAAAACCCTTAGCATGGGGTTTTTGATTATGAATGTAGAGATTTTTATTCCAAGCAAGTTTTTAAATTCCAAACATGAGGTTTGGACCCTCAATGTTCCGCACATGCAAAGTATCCAAAGAAAATAATTTTTTAAAAAAAATACCAATTTCTATCCTATCTTCAAGCAATTAGCCAAAAATATAGAAGGATGCTAGATTATTTTTTACTTTCATATTTTCTTATCACCAAAGTTGGCTAAATCATTTTATGGATGATCACCATTCAGCTACATCACAAAATTGATTGAAAAAAAAAGCCATGATCGTAATACTTGTAGCATCAACTAATGTGGCATATTGGGCATAAGCTCAATGAAGAGGATGTTGATGTGACAATGCTCTTTTAAAGTCTACATAATTAATTTTGCAGGGCTACTTTCTCACTTTCCAACTTAGCAAATTCTTTTTTTTGGAAAATGAGAAAAAAAAGTATTTTGGGGTGATTTAAAGGATTTTTTCTTTTTTTAATTAAAATAATTAAATTAGCTACATCTAGATTTAGACATTTCCTAGGATTTTTAAAAAATGAAATATTCAACAGAATATAATTTTTGAAAAAAAAATTCACCACCAAAACAAAAAACACTGATCAAGCCCATATATAAATTTCAACATTGTTCAGGATTCTTTCAAGGAATGTAATAGTTCCTTGAACCTTGGATTGCAGCATCTAGTTTTCGTTGAGTTCATGGTTTGTACTTGTGTTAATAATACATATTAGGGGTGAGTGGAAGGGTGGCCTCAAAAGTTTACTCACAACATTCCATTGAACCCACTATGTGAATAACATTGTCAAACATTTTCTTATATATTGATTAAAGGATGAAATTTGGACCATGGTAGATTAAAAAAACATCCATTATGGATGAATTATATGATGAAGATTGAATTGCATGTATCATGGATGAAGAATAGATGAACAAATAATGGATGGAAGATATTCAAAATAATTTTGAAATGCTCTTTGTGAAACTTATTGTGAAAAGGAATAGGTTATATCACAAACAACATCTATTAATGTCACGATTTGTAAAAATCAACACCATATCTAAAAAAACATGTAAATTTGTAGAATGTCCCTCAAATAATTCATAGGTGCTTTTCTATACATTGTTTAACTTATAACTCATGAATTATCTCCTTGCAATAGCCATCTATCCTCTAAGTGAAACAATCTCTCCCAAACATATTACACACAAGGAAATGCAAATTGCATCAAGAAATCAAGGAAATGATAGGTTAGGTTAAATCACAATTACTTAAACCATAAGACATGCATAATAAAGCCTTTATCCACACAATTCAAAACCTCCCCCAAATTTTCCTTAAGGGAATGAAACTTCAATTGGAAACTCAAAGGTGGTCTTAAAATGAAATCAAATATACAAAAAAAAGAAAAAAAAACAAACATTATAACATTGAGCTAAGTGTTTAGTACTTTATACCTACCCTTCCATAAAATGCAATGTGAGTTAGCTTTTCAAACTCACATTCATACCCACCATGCTAAAGTATTTCCCAAGTATTAGATGCATGCAAGACATTAACATTTTCTCATCATCATCCACACTCGTGATGATGATGGCATTGCGAACGCACTTGTGATGATGGCATTACATGTTTGCAGGTTGGGAATGTGGTCACACCCATATGTCTCTACAAAGCATAATGAAAATATCATGAAAAGCTCAACCATCCTTGGAGAATGTTTTTTTAGATGGATGTATAGGCCCACTTGTAATATGTATATTATATGTAATGTGCCGATAGGATCCGTTGGGATAAATTGACTTGTACATACCAAAAGGCCACAACCAAAATAAAGGGTGGGTGGTGGTAGAGTATCCTAATTTCCACAACAATCAAAGTCAGAGGATCAAACCCCCTTTTTTTTTTCAACAAAAGAGAAAAGGGTGCAACATCCTCCACCAATTTTACTTTGGAGAGATATGGGTCACACTTTTTCAAAGAACTAAGTACTTGAGCTGACTTAAGGCCCCCCTCCCCCCCTCCCCTTTTGGGGTTGCTAGTTCCTATCTAGCATTATAATGTTAATTGCAAATTTAAGATTTCTTAAGATTTAGTGTTATGTGCAAATTTAAGATTTCTTAAGATTTAGTGTTATGTGCAAATTTAAGATTTCTTAAGATTTATCATTAGACTAACATTAACTTAACATCATGGGTTTACATGAGTACCTAGATCATTTTTTTGTGTTACATAACATTTTTGGTTTGAATTTGTGAAAAAAGAGAATTTTCTTTCTTAACATTGATTTATTATTGAATTATCACCACATGCAATTGATGCTTAGATATAGGTATAAGGATTGCCATGGCTTGGGAGTAAAAATGATAACACCTCTCAATTAAATGCAATTAATACATGCAATCACTCAATTTCACATTCTACCATGAGCACTACCCAACACAAGTAGGCAAAAACAAAAAAGAAGAAAACGAAAGCATGAAATTACTCATTTGTGGTCATTGTAAGTTGTTTAAGCTTGTATTCCTTATTATAACATAGCATCAAAAGCAAGCAATCCACACATTAAAAAAACTTTGAAACATTTAAACACCTTCCTACACATCTCCCACATTTGATGAACTATCAAGTCCCTCATGACTATTATATTACTTAACAAAAGGAATCTAATAATGGTCATATAAGTAGATGATGCACCTCACCTCACATAATAAGGTTTACTTACATCCATATACATCCATAAAACCCACATCCAAAATTGGATATTACCATGTGTAGTAGTAGGTAATATTGTCTTTAGCTGACTAGTCATGGGAAGAGGCTCTTTTGTCTTGTTGGCTCTTAGTGATGATTCTATGGTTTCTTGAGAAACTTGACTTCAAGCTTGTTCAAGAGACTCATAGTAGGATGTATGCATGATACTTGTTGAAAACCCCATAATTGGGATGTTGTTCAACTTGGTGTGTTTTAAAGCAAGGGGGTCCACCTTAAGTTCAAAGCAAGGTATAAATAAATAAATAATTATTTTAAAAAATATTTTAAAAAAATGAATAGATTTGAACATCCCAATAAAACTACTTTTCTATTTTTTGTTTCTTCTTTTTGGATTGCTCAAGATTCAGCCTCTCTAATTGCTCTTTGATAGCCTTTTTAGTCTTTTGAAATAGGTAGCCATTAGTCTTTTGTGAACTAGTCTAAAAACAACTCAATTCTTTTCTAATCCTCAACAAAGATGGATTCATTAAACCCTAAACCCTAAACCTAGAGACCTAATGCTTGCCTAAGGTGGTCTACTTACCTCAGTTAGGGACAGACATAGGCTACCTACCCACAACCTATTATAAAAACCTCAAACCTACTAACCCATATAGGCTACCAACAACACCTATGTACCCACATATATTTAGTGTATTTTCTTACTTATGTACCTAGGCTACGTACCCACTACCTATTGTACCAAACTCAAACCTACCTACTAACCTAAGCTACCTACCCAACTACTTAAATTATCAACTTACAAACCTACCTACCCACCTAAGCTATTGTCTACTTAGGTTACCTACTTACATACTTAGGCCGCCTACTTATCCACCTACCTAGTGTACGCGCTTAATACTTACCTTAACTACCTAGGTTATCAACCTATCAATTCCTACCTACCCACCAAAGCTACTCACCCACTTGCTTATGTAAGCTACCCACCTTGGATACGTACTTGACTACCGAAGTTACGTAAGGTACTTCCTTTACTCACCTACCTACATTGCTTACCCACTTATTATGTTAACTAACCTACTTGGACCACTTCCTTGTGTTGGTCTTCTTCACACAAGGTGAAAAGAGGGACTTGAGACCAAACTAGTTTGACCTCAAGGTTAGAAAGGTTTTTCAATTTGATCCCCTTATCTTTTATTGTAGTTTCAAAGTGGTAGTCCTAATTTCAGGTCTTGCCACTCTCTACAAGTCAAAATAACATTCAATGGTCGTGATGAGAACTCACCCAAGTCTTTGTGGATATATGGAGGTTGGAATTAGCCTAATTAGGTCAATTAGGTTATTATGGACAAGGGTATATGGAGGCTAATTAACCTTGTCCATATAACCTTTTTGTTTTTTTGGGGTAGCAATATGGTTATTGTGTTTCATAGGGGGTTCATGAACTTTGGACATAGATTTGGAACCAACTCCCTAAAAGAAAAGAAAAAAAGAAAAAGTGTATAAAGTGGTTAGCTTATACTAGTATTTGACATTTGATTTGAACCTCCATCTATTTTATTATCAAATATTTAAAAATTAGATTAAGGTCAACTCCTTTTGATTTTTCTTTATGTGAATCCACATATCTTGTTTGCATGACATGTGTAATATCATGATTTCTTTGCTTTGATTGTCTTTCACTACTTTTGCTAAAGTTGTTGTAGGCCATAACCATCAAAGCCAATGTATGCTTGAAAAATCAAATCCTCCAAAAGAAAGAATTTGTTGATCTTGCTCATTTGGTCTTCATTTACACACCAACATGTTTTTTAGGTGTGAATGGGGAGAATGTAAGGTGATCATACATACATGTATCCTTGTCACCCAATTACTTTCAACACCTAGGGTTTTGTTTTTTAATAAAAAACACTTTCTACTATCCTTGGGATGAGCCTTCTATCCAAAGAATTCAATTGGGAGGAAACCTTCAAATTTTCCTAAACATTATCAACCAAAATATGATAGCTCAATTGTAAGCTAGGAGTGAGCCCAAATGCATTATTAGTCTTAAAATTAAAGACTAATTTACTGAAGTAATCACAATGCCATTGTGTTAAGACTAATGAATTTCACAAAATATGTTTGTTCATTAATGTATATTTATTTATAACATGTGATATCTTTTAGTGAAGACATGTCTTGGCTAATTTTTCCCAATGAAACTTCAACTCCTAAAGGCCTAAGTTGCAATTTCAACACACACCTTTGTTGTCCTTCCTTCATTAAATTGAGGTTAATTGTTTAAATTATTATGTGCATCCCATACTAGCCTACTCTAAAAACATGTTTTCAATTTTTTTTTGAACATCCATCATTGATAGTATGCTATTTAGTAATTGGATAATTAGGATAACTTTTTCTTTTTTTTTCCATAATTTCCAACTAGATTCATCAAGTTATTTTGGTATACTTGAAGGATTTAGTTGCCAAAATTCTATGGACCTATCCATTCTTTGGTTGTGGAACAAATGGAAAAATAAATCCCAATTTTTTATGCCTTTCCACCATTCTTGCCCCCAACTTCTTGAACACCTACAAGTGTTTTGTTTCATTAGTTGGCTAATGTATATGAAAATGTGAATACAAATATAATGTCTCGTACATTGGGGAAAATTATAATTTAATTAGTTCAAAATATATTAAAATTGATTTTTATTCTGAAAACCAAAATATACTCAATAGAGAGTATATGTTAATATCAAGTATTAAAAAAAAATTCTCAAAAAGTTACATATGTATTAAAGATTTTAGGTGTTAATTATTAGTATGTTCAATTAATAAGTTAGTAACTAAACTAATATTAATAAGTTCAATTAGTATCAATTAATAAAATTAGTAAGTTAGTAAGTGAACTAATATTAATAATTGATTTAAATAGCCGAACATGAAGGAATGTGAATTAGAGGATACTTTCAGATCATTGACAATTGAATCATTTTGAGAAAACTTAGAGTAGACTGTATATTTGTATTTTTTTTTATCATGTTTTTCAATTACTAATTGGAAGATATGTTAATTAAATACATATGATATGTCAAAAAAATAATAGTCTTAGTGCATGATTTTATTATGTTTAGATTCATCTTCATTTATTCACACAACTTTAAGCACTAAAATTCAAAATTTAAATAAACATAACATGTTAAAATTTGATGCAAGTAAAATATTATAATCAATTCAAGTAAATATGTGCTTATTAATAAATTGTGAAGAAGTTTGTGGGAAAGAAAGACAAATTTGGCTAAATCTTTCTAAGGATAATCACCATTTTCTTACATCTTGTATGGACAATTGCCATGTAGATTTCATTAAAAATTTCTAAAAAAAACACTCATGATTATGTTGCAATATTTTGTGATTTTCAACATTTATCACCAACAAAATGATTATGCAATGTGTATATTTTAATCTCGGCAATACAACCAAAACATGATTTTTTACTAATAGTGCTTAGGTGATTACACTAACTATAGAATCAAGGTTACTAATGCAAAGAAATTAATGCATTGATTAAGTTTGTTTTCACTAACTTGAAAAATGTGTCTATTAAATAATTCCAATTTTTTTCTAGTCAAATTAAAACATAATTGGATACGTGTGGTGGATGTAATGCCTACATGGATGACACTAAAGACTAAAATTATATAAATGTGGTTGAAATAGGTCATTCAAACCATACTATGGACTAGACCATTTTATATGTGATTGCAATGTTAGTTTTGAAATTACATATGTGCATTGAAATGTGAAATTTTATCTTATAATTATGTTTCCAATTAATTTAATTTTTTAAAAATTTAGTTTTAAAAAATAAAAAAATAAAAAGGAAACTATAGACATCTGAATTTATTTATATAATTTAAAATATGAGATTCAGTATGAGATTTCTAAATATTTAATTTAATAGAAATATTTTACTTGAATTTAGACCTCAAATATAAGAATTTAAAAAAAAATGTAAACTTTTAACATTTGGAAATTACATATATCTATAGAAGTTGAAACAAATACTAGATGTACCTAAACAATAATATTTAAATTTTAAACCTAGATTTTAAAAATTAATATGTTTTTAGTTTTAATAATACTTTAAGTACAATTCGAAACCTTCAAATTTCCAAATTAAAAAATAAAAATTATAATGTTATTATGAAACAAGAACATCAGTTAAATTAAATTAAATAATGAAATCTTGTGAAATCAATTTCATTATGGAAATACATAATTATAAAATAATTTTATAATACATGAGATCTGAAATATATATATATGTGTGTGTGTGTGTGTATATAATTTTTTGCAATCACATTATTTGTCATCATGTTGTGAAGTGATGGTCCAATATTGGTTTTTACTATGGTCCAAATTATGACTACATGAGGTCTTTATTTTTTTTGGTTTTTCTAATGTATTAAATGAGATCCGGGATCCTTTTGGAATTTTTTGAATTAGTTACATAAATATGATTTTCAAACTATTTGCCTAATGTAAACAAATATAACCTAGTTTAGCTTAAATAGTTTCATTTACCTTAATGTTGTTTTTTTTAGGTCAATTTAACCAAGTTTAACCTAAGTAGCTTAAGTAGCCTAACTTAGTTTAATTAAGTTTAATTTTGCTTAATTTAGCCTAAGTAGCTTTAATTTAGTTTAATTTAAGTTGGTTTTAACTAATTTCATTTAATTTAACCTAAGTAGCCTATTTTAGCCTAAGTAGTTTAATTTGATTTAGTTCAAATTAAACCTAATTTAATCTAGTTTAATAACCTAATAACCTAGATAAACCTAAGTAGCCATAGTTTAACCTAGAGTAGCAAGGTGGCTTTAAGTTATATTAAATTAACGTAGGTTTAGTCTAGGGAGGCCTAGGTTAGTCTAAACTAAAAAAAAATGTTATTTTTTATAGTTTGTGATAATTAGTTTTTATAAAAAGAATGTTGTGGTGCAATGATTAAGAACTTGAACCCTCAAAATGAAGGTGAAGGGTTCTTGCAACTTAAATATTATTTAGATTCTTAACATAGGTTGCTAGCTTAGCCTTGATGCATTTTTAGTTTAAAAGGTTTAGTTTTACGTTAGGCTTTCCAAGCTAGGTCGCATATGTTAGTTCATGTTGCCTTATTTGACTAAACTTTGATTGCCATGTGGTAGTTCATATTAAAATGGTTAATAAATTTCTTGAATGTATCTTAAGTTGCCTTGTGGGAGCAAGAAATTAATAAAAAATTAATATTAATATTTAAAGGATCAAATCTCAACCATCAGATACATTTTTTCCATGAGTGTGGTCAATATGATTGTAGTCACAAAAGACATAATTTCAAATGGCAGTTATGACTATGATCATGGATATGACATGTGGGCAAACCCATTTTTGGGTGCTATCACTAGGAACTATTTAAAAAAATGGTTAAAAAACTAAAAGTGGCCAAATCATTTTCTTGGGCCCTTTCTTTTAATGTTTTCACAACTATAATTTTTATTTTATTTTTCATGTTTATCCATTGCATTTTTTAATAGATAGGTTTGAAGTTTATTTTAAAATTAAAAAAAACAAAAATTGTTAAATGATGGCCCCACCATCTACGACTATGCATGACTACATAGTCCAAACATTTGTGTGATATATGTTACAACGTTATAATTTTAAGAACTTTTCATCTTTTTATATGTGATGTGTTTGTGTATGATTAACTTACATACCGTACTTATTCATGTTTGGCAAATTTTGTTGAAATAATTAATTTTTTAACAAAAGGGGATCTGATAGCCTCAATTTGAATATTTAAATTTTTTGACAATAGTTAATGAGTATGTTAACTTCACATATAAGTTTTAATATCTTGGTACCCCAATGGTTTGAATTATTGTCTATATTAAGTTGGTCTTGGGTTGAATTCTATGGAATATCAAAAATTTACTATTAGTTTTTGTTTTTTTCTTTCTCAATTCACATTTTTTTGAATTAATTAGTGCCAAATGTGAGTTATAGGTATGATATACGGAGAAAGGTAGATTGCTTAAAGGCACATTCATTTTTCTTATGTTCAAATGTTTAACATGGTAATATTGCACATTAATTTGGTAATGTTTGAGCATTCTTCTATGAAAGGATGCAAATGGGAGATTGATGACCACTCGTCACATAGAGGAATTTACAAATTTCAGATGTTTTAACTTTTCAAAAATATTTAATTATTTATTTATATTTTCAATGACATCTTTAATAAGAATTTTGATTTCCATTTCAATCATACAACTAATAAGTGTGTACATTAAATATTTGAAATAATATTTCATGATCTATTAGTCCATTTACAAAATTTGTAGCATATTGCCCCCATAGTGTTGCACATGTTTGAAAGTCCCCTCTAAACCCTAAAATGATCATATGATTTTTATATATACCTTTTTAATACAATATAAATCATTTATCATGATCTGGGTCCCTCTTTACCTTTTTTTAATTTATTAAATGGCATCAATAGCCCTTGCAACAAATATTAGAATAATTAGAACTCTTGCAATATGATGTACATAAATTGACATTGTAGTGTGTAACTTAAAACACATATTTGGCTTCATTCTAAACATCCAAAGTCTAGGTTATTTAGAACCCTATGATGATCTTGGGGGCCCCATGACCGTAAATTTTGTCACCCTTAGATATTGTATATTAATGTAATGTGAATGCTAATATGCAATGCAAGGTTTGGTATTCAATTTGAACTAGTTTATTTTGTTAAATGGATGGGGGTATGTGCAAGAGGGTGGTAGGATTGGGGGAGAGGAGGGGAGGGGTGGTTTTCTAAGGAATGGACAATGGACCTCATAAAATTTGAGAGGTTTAATCTTCTTATATTTTTACTTGGATTGAACATCATAGATAGGTGCATGAACTTATCTACAAAACTTGTCTTGTAACTTGAAATTTTAAACCCTAAGGTCTAACAAAATGATTAGTTAATGAACACTAGAGCTTTCAAAAGTTGTCTTGTAACTTGAAACTCTAAACCCTAAGGTCTAACAAAGTGAATAGTTAATGAACACTAGAGCTTTCAAAAGTTGTCTTGTAACTTGAAACTCTAAACCCTAAGGTCTAACAAAGTGATTAGTTAATGAACACTAGAGCTTTCAAAAGTTGTCTTGTAACTTGAAACTCTAAACCCTAAGGTCTAACAAAGTGATTAGTTAGTGAACACTAGAGCTTTCAAAAGTTGTCTTGTAACTTGAAACTCTAAACCCTAAGGTCTAACAAAGTGATTAGTTAATGAACACTAGAGCTTTCAAAACTTGTCTTGTAACTTGAAACTTTAAACACTAAGGTCTAACAAAGTGATTAGTTAATGAACACTAGAGCTTTCAAAACTTGTCTTGTAACTTGAAACTCTAAACCCTAAGGTCTAACAAAGTGATTAGGTAATGAACACTCGAGCTTTGAGTGCTTGAGTGGTCACTAACCAACCACATATCCTATGACCCTACCCAAAAAAAGACAAAAGAAAATTAGAAGTTTTGTATGGCCTTGAAGTGTGCACAAGGAGAATGAAGGGAGAGATGAAATGTACAACCCTATTCCTTTCCTTCTTGAGAACAATCTTGGCAATCGCCCATGTGGCCTATACATGGAAAAAATCTAGTAAATTTTTGCTTGCCTTTTTAGTAGGATGTAGGTAGTAGGAATAAATAGGTCCCACAAAATCCATCCACAAAATTCCAAAACCACTAAAAGTCAATCCAAAAAATACCATAATTATGCCTTGTGTCATTCATTCCCCTACCATTAGGCTAGGCTACAAAGGGTGACCAACACAATTAGAAATAGAAATAGAAATACTTCCTAGCCAATGAGGTGAAGCAATATGTACCCAAGAGGGGGGGTGGGGTTGAGATTCTTTTTGACTTGGTGTTAAATAAATGTATTTCCATGTGGTTTCCTCTCATGTTTCTCTCAAGTGGCCTATGGTTATTTATTATGTTCCCAAATTCATTCCCCAAGTTCCCAATAATAGGTTCCCCATAACAACACTCTTGTGACATTATCCCATATGTTTTGCCCAAAATCCTTGTCTTGTAAACTATATTTGTAAACTATATTTGTAGCACAAGAGAAATGACTACATTATTTGGATTTTGGGAGTGGAAAAGTTTGCTCATCACAATTACATCACTAGGCCATATGGATGGGTTCTCATTTAGGAGTTGGCCAAAGTGGGGGGGTTTTTTTGGGTGGTGGACCAATGAAAGAGGTTTGGATCCAAATCTATTCCTCACATATAAAATCTTCATTTTTTGGTGAATTTTTTTTGGGGAAGAATTGACTCATGAGTCATGATATATATATATAACTTGCTAGCAACTCACTCATGTAACTTAAATCTCCAAATTGTAATCTCCCATGAGAATAAGCCTTATTGATTGAGGAGGGGGAAAAGCTAGTAGTGTGCAAGAGTATAATTAGAATGAGGACAAAAAAACACACGGATCAAGAGGGAGCATAATGCATTAGCTCGTGTATGGGTTTTGTGTGTGTGTGTGTGTGTGTGGAGGTTTTTGAGCCTTGGAGAGATTCAAGGGGGCAAAACCCATCACATTTGCAACAATTTGTCAACTCCGGATTCCTTTGTTGCCACTTTTTGTGGGCTTTTTGTCTTTTTTCCACATGACGAGACTCAAGACTCAAGTGAGCTCTCTCCTCCTCGATCAACATATTCTTGGAGGCAATTGAACAACCAAAACTTTTAGGGTTTCAATCAAGTCATTTGTGTACCCCAAATTTTGTTGTTGTTGTTGGTCTTCTTGCCTAAACAAAGGCAAAGATATATTGTGTTTAGATTCATTATAGAGTATAGTAGGTTAAGGGATTTTGGCCCCTAGTTAATAATAGGTCTATTTTTATGCATATGAGGATTTTTTGAAAGATGATAATTTTGGCTTGTGTTGAAACTTGAGATTAGTTATTATAGAGTTATAATAATAATATCTTGAAGGGTTTTGGTTTCTTTTAGAGGATTTTTTTGAAGATTGTATGTTTGCAAGTGAAATATTTGAGTTTCCATAATTCTCCTTTTGCATTAAGATATTGTGCGAAATATTTTCTAAGAATTTCCTTTGGCAACCAAAATGCAATAATAATAATAATAATCGTAAGAAAATTCCCTTCCTATTGGCAATCCATCCTCATCAAGGTCAATTGGGATGAAAAAAAAAATGGTTCAAAAGCTTGATATGTATAAATTAAGGCAAAACCACACACATGAACTTGATAAAACAAGGAGGTTTGTTGCCCCTTTTTATTTTTTTATTTTTTTAATAAACTTTAAAACCTAATTGCACCTAAAATTTCTAGCGTATCTAGAGGGCACAATATCAAGTGGAAATTTTCCTTCACAAAAGGGGTAGATGTTTCCTTTGCCTCCCCTATTTTTTCATATATAACCTAGAGAAATTTTGAAAAAATAAATAAAAATTTGCCTGTGCTTTACATTTTGGGTAATGGAAAACCACCCAATGGAAAACCAGGAGGACCCAGTGTCTAGTAACTTACCTATTTGCTTACTAGCTGTTGTAGCTGGGAGGATTTGAACACTAGACCACCTGGATCTCAGTTCTGGTATTTTAGGTCTTTTTTAGGGTTTTGCTGCTGTTCCGCGAGGAAGACGAAGAAGCTCGAGGGAGGGAGGGAGGAAGGGAGAGAGAGAGAGAGAGAGAGAGAGGGACGGACCGAGAGGGACTTAATTTGATGGAGGCAGAGAAGAAGGGCAGAATGCAGATCGGGATGGGGGAGGTGAAGTGGGAGGAGCTGGGAGAAGGAAGAGTGCGTTGTGTGGAAACGGGACACGAGATGCTTGAGTCGGAGAAGAATTTATACCTCTCCACTAAGAAATGTCGTCGGGCTCTGTTCGATATCGCTCTTTTGCAACGAAAGCCGCCTCTTCATCTCTTCCAACAGAGTCCCATCTCCAGGTTATCAGCATTCTCTTGCTTGTCAACTGTTTTTCAGATCCTCTTTCTAGGGTTTAATGAGTTTGTTCTCACCGCCTTCTTCTTTTTCTTTTGGTCTGCTTGGATTTTTCGTCTAGGATGGGTTCTTGATTCTCTGTCTTTTTCTTTCTTCTCCTGATCTCTTACTCGTTGGGAGTTTTTTGTGCCTTCTACAAATTCCTTCAGGAAATAACAAGATTAGGGTTACTCGGTATCTGCCTTTGTCAAGGAATCTGTTCTCAGGGTGAGTGGTTTTCTTGGACTTTTGGAATTTGCAGGGATAAGGTCATATGTGATTTGACTGGAGCAGTACTCAACAAACAGGAGGAGGCATTGTGGAAACACATGATGGGCAAGAAATTCCAACACAAGCTTGGTGAGCTTTTCTTTATGTTGATTCTTTTTTTCTTTTCCCCCCTGATATGTTGTGCAGCAGCTGAATCCTAATCCTGTTCACTTATGAAACAAGTTGGGTTATGGTAAGGCAGTGGAATTTCGTCTGATAATAGGGTTAGATAGTGTTTGATCAATGCTCCTTCATGCAGCCTGCATTTATATCAGATCCTGCAAACATCTTATGTTTTTGTGTTTAAAAAGTCAAGTCTCTGTTTCTGGGGGCTCCGCAGAGGAGAAAGAGGCTGAGAAGAAGGCAGCCAAGGACAAGACAAATGGTGGACAGTCAGATCAGAGTGTAGCAGAGCAAGAACAAGAAAAGGCCACAAGTTTGCCCAGCAAAGGCATAAAATCTGAGGGTAAGAAAATGAAGAAGAAACAACAGGAGAAAGAAGTGAGGGAGTTGGATGTGGATGCCAACACACACTCCAACATGGAAATGGATAGGGAGGATTCTACATCTGAAGAAGATTTTTGGGTACCTCCAGTTGGTGATCGGTGGGATATGGATTCAGGAGGCCCTGATAGATGGACAAATACCGCACCTGGAGCTCATAGACAGAAAAGCCTAGACAACAAGAGTGATTCTGAAATGGACCTAGGTATGCAAATTAACCATTCTCCTTTCAGTTGCCAAAATTACTCATATGTTCTTGTCAGAGAAAGAGAGTCCAAATATTTTTGTATATCATCTTTCATGTTTCACAAATCGAGACCTCTTATTGAATTAGTCAAATGTACTGTTGTTTTGAGGTTCAAAGTGTCACTTCAGAACCCATGAAAACTTGACTTCAAGTATTTCCTCTTTGAGCTTTTTGTGTTTGTACATTGTGGTGCAGAAGTAGGATCAGAGAAAGAGGGTAGAGAGCAATGTGGCAGTGAGGATGGAAGTCCTGTTGATGTGTAAGTTCTGCATCAATGTTCAAGTTTCATTCAATTCATTGACAAGTTTTGCCCTGTTGAATAATCTTGTTTTGTTCAGGTATTTGAAGGTTATGAAATGGTTCCCTGGTTTGGTTAAGGTCAGAGATTAAGCTGAATGAAGCTTCTAAATTTACCGTGTTGGTGGTTGTGAGGAGCAGGGTGAAGAGGACATCAAGGGCAGCGGGACGCAGTAGCTTTGCTGGCCACAAAAAGAAGAGGAAGGTCTTGGGTTGAGACATAAAACCTAGACTAGGAACTCTTGACCACCTGACCGGGTATTTGGAGCCCAATAAGGCTTGGAGACCTTTTTGAGTTTGTCAATGATATAGTTTGATAGGTTTGCAGCAAGTATTAGACACCATGGTAAGCAGCTTGTGAGGTTGTGGATCCCTAAAAAGGCATGCCTGTTAACTTCTTTGACAACCTTTGTGGATACTCAGTATTTCTTGCCAATGTAGCAACCAAAGCTAGGAGTCTCTTTGCCAGATTCAAGCACTAGCTAACCATCTCCTTCATCATGAATATGCCAAGGAGTTGGACTCAGCCAAGAGTTTGACTCACCAAGTGTCTCATTATCACCTTCATCATGAATTGGAGTGACAAACGGGGATGCTTCCCAACTGACTTCATCAGCTCCCACTGACAGTTGGCGCAGAAAAGTGAAGAGTTGCTACTCTGCCAAATTTTGGGCAAACCATTGTACAAATATATTGCCTGCATACTCAGTTTCTGTAGTATTTCCAGAAGCAACAGCATGACGAGCACTTGAAACATAGATAATAAGAAAAAACAGTCAATTGTATCCTCATGTAGCCGCAACATGCTTTGTGAAAGCAAGCTTCTTCTTGTTCTAGCTTCTCCCTATACAAGCGAAGTAGAGAATCATATAAAACCACATGTAATCAAACTCACTCCCAAATTCTGCTCAGAATGAGAAGAGAAAGATTTGAGATGCACTATATCTATGAAATTGCAGAAAATTTTCCAAAACATTGATTTTGAAGGGAATATGACAAAGATTGCACTCGGTTTCTCAGGCAGCCAAAGGCTCTCCTGGAACCTAATCAGAGTTGCTCCTGAAAGTGTCAGAACTGTCAGCACCTTCATAACAAATGACTGCAGTAATGAGATGCCATGACTACACTCTGACTTCATCAGCTCAAGACAGTTGAGTGTAGATAAGTAAATAGATAACCCATGCTGTTCAAGCTCTGAAATACCCACAACATTTCATACATTTGGAGATCAGATTGCACACAGAATATCCCTTTTCAGCATTTATGGGGAGGACTCTTGAGAATATTTGATGAGCTCATAATGATGCATGTTGAAAACTGAGTAAGTCTCTAAATCTTAATTTGACAGGAGTTTTAGTAACCTCAAGAAAAGGAATCCTACTGAATCAACAAAAGTTGAGCCCATATGGAGACAGCCAACAGTAAGTCCCAGCTCCCCATGAAGCAAATCCTGGAGCACATTGAGCTTCCATGACCCAATAGCAAGTGCTGCCATTTCTAATGGTGCTGCTGGTGCTGCAAGGTTGAATCACCTGCAAATCACAGAGCATGAGAGGCAGCAACCATGACATACAGTTCTGAACCTCTGCCATCTCCATTACCAATTTGCCAAGCTTCCTTGTGAATTCACTGTTTTGAACAATGAAATGTACACATGATTCTATGTATTCTTCTCAGGAAGACAAACAAGACACCTATTTTGCAGCATCTGATGTGCCAGGGGAAAGTACATATTTTCTGTTATTGATCACCGCAACCCATTACTTCTCAGTGATGATAATCCACATTTTTGTCTGGCATGTATGTGTTGAAAACCAGATGGTCTCAGTGAGGCTGAAAAGTTTTCTCATCCTCTCACATAAGAATCTGTCTGTGTTCAAATGGTTTGAGGAAGAATAAAATCTGTCATCAAAGGGCTTGATGAAGAAGAATCCAGGTGTTCAAATTATTTGAGGAAGAATCTGTCATCAAATTGCTTGATGAAGAAGAATCTGTGTTCAAACAGCTCGAGGAAGAATCTCTCATTCTGTGTTCAAATGCTTTGAGGAAGAATTTGTCATCGAATGGCTTGATGAAGAAGAATCTGTGTTCAAATGGGTTGAGGAAGAATCTGTCATTAAAGGGTTTGATAAAAAATCTGTCTGTGCTCAAATGGTTTCGAGGAAGAATCTGTGATCATATGGCTTGATGGAGAATCTCTGGTTTGAGGAAGAATCTGTGATCATGTGGCTTGATGGAGAATCTGTGGTTTGAGGAAGAATCTGTGATCATGTGGCTTGATGGAGAATCTGTATTCAAATGGTTTCAGGAAGAATTGGGCATCATATGGCTTGATGAAGAATCTGCCTGTGTTCAAATGGCTGGTTTTGAGGAAGAATCTAGCACTCATACTAGTCACAATGGCCGGCATTTTCTCCCCTGCACAAATGGAACTGTGTGTTCGGCTATTGGGGAAGAAGGAATCGTAACGAGAATACCTAACGACCACATACAGCAGCAGCAAGAGCTCTGCTGTCCTCCATTCTCATCATCAGCTCTCACCTTCTCTCCTTTTCAATCTTTGCTGCTGCTGCTGTTGTTGTTGTGGGTACCACTGAATCTCTCTCTCTCTCTCTCTCGCTCATCATTCTGTTTTGAGCGGCAGCTGAATGAGATCTGTGTTCTGTTGCAAATGGCGAAGACGGTAAGCAAGAAGGAGAGGAAAGCCAAGAAAGTGCAAGAGAAAGCGCAATTCGCTGAAATTGATCGCAGACTTGAGCAAGGTAAAAGATTCCTTTTCTGTATGAAATGTCTCTTGCTGCAATCGTCGCATTGGGTGGGTTGAATCCTCGGCGTCTGCAGCAGCAAACGAATAAGGAAATCCATCTTTCTTTCTCAAGGATTGAAGAAGCTTTGGGGAGAAGAGAGACAGGCAGGCAGGCAGGCACTCAAAGACGTTGTTGTTGTTGTTGCAGAAAGGCGGCAAACAGAGGCTGCAGAGGTGGCTCGGTTGAAGCTGGAAGCAAAGCTTGCCTATGAAGCGGAGCAAGCATGGCTCAAGGCAGAAGAAGAGCGCCTAGCTGAGGAGTCACAAAGCATGCGCTCTTTTCTAGAATGGCGGAACACCACTTTGGCCAAGCTTGAAGCTGAAGCCCTCGCTGTAACTGATGTATCTCCTCGATCTCTGTCACATTCAGCTCTTTGTAAATCTATAGACTCCTTGAAGATGTGCAGATTGTTGAAGAAATGCCATGGATTCTTCCCTCCTTCGAGAAGAGACTGAGGAGGAAAAGAAGAACTTAGATCAATCTAGAGCTTCGAAAACCAATTTTGTTGAGGATGTATGTATGTTGCAAATGAGCCATGGAATTCTCTCTCTGACATGACATAATTGTGTGGGTGGGGGGAGGGAGCTGCTGCTGGTGCTGCTGGAAAAGCACAGTGGGCTCAATTTCTAGATACTTCAGGGCTACCACATCCTTCGAAAGAGGGTGATGTTCACATCTTTTTTGATACCATTAGCTCTACCTTTGACAAAAGCTTCAACTCTCTACTGCAGACTCTCCTTAACATCCACCAGGCAAGAGTTTTCAAGTCTCAACTTTGTTGTATTCTTTTTTTTCTGTCCTTCAATCTTCTTGTACACACAACAAAAAACACTCTGGACCTGCTGGCTTCATTCCCATGTAGAGAGAGATAGAAATCCTAGGGCCTGTGAGGACAGTGCACTAGTACTGGCAAAAGATGCTGCCATTGACCTGAAATTGTCTCCAACTCCTTGTGCAGGTGACTGCCACAGCAGAAGAGCTTGCATTGGGGGAAGATCAGAAAGGAAATGTGAAGTTAGCTGCCAAGTAAATACACACCACTTACACTGCATGAAATCTCCATCTTACATATGAATTGCACTGTGAATTGTGAAGATTGCTCTGCATTTACTTAGATTAAGCAATTTCACAATTTGTTGGGTGGTGGCAGTGAAGGCTTGTTGTCAGGTTCTCTTGACTTGCATCATTTATGTGAAGGGAGTTGGGTGTCCATGGGGTTGCCACTTCTGCTGAAATTTCATCTGGAACAGTTAGAATGAAGATCAAGTCTCATCAGAGATGGGGATATAGTTATACCCAATCCTGCAATGACATAGTAGTAGGACCTGCAGAACTAGAAGATTGTTGAATGGTGAACTCCTGGTTTCTTTAGTCTTACGTATTTCTTCCATTCTTAGAGAACTACAGCAGCTGAGGTGTATTGAGGTGATTTAGAGCTCAAGAAAGAGTAGTGGGAGGAAGGCAAATGTATGAATGTGGGTGGGGCTGGACTCTTGGAAGGCATGTTATAGATACAGAGGGTATATGCAAACACTGGAGCAGCTGGCCAATGTTCGCCTGGACTGGACCACCAACTACCTCCTCCAAGTAAATGATCATTTCAACGGTGTTTTCAATAGCGTTTTCCTGTTTCTGATTGTGCATTTCACATGTGGATTGCTCGTGTATTTCTTTCTGGAAACAAGTGAACAGTTTGGAAGCAACTTCTTGCAATTGATGGTTAGTACTAGCGCCGAGTATAACACAAATTGGTAAGCACAAGGATGATAGGTTGTATGTTGGATGTAATTTGTTAGTAATAGGTTTGTGTTGGGTGGCAGCAATCATATGGAGTCTGGGCTGACAAAGGGAAGAACATAGAGTGTGGGAAAATTGGGAGCTGGAAGCTTGCTCTCTGGGTAAATCATGGCAAGAACCCACGATTTCGTGTCCTGGAACTACCCGAAATCTCTGTTGTCTTGAATCTTCCAAAGCAGTTTGCATTGGCCAATGTTGCCATTCGCTTGTTACAGAAGACAGCCAATCCTCTAACTCGATCTCGGAACACATATATGTCCTTGGTGAGGCTTCTCCAGCTTCTCCTCAGCATGAGCTTTTTACCTGTGGACATTTTGACTGTTAACTAGTATGAAGAGATTATGTTGGGCTCTAAGTCTTTGTGGTGCTGTTCTTTTGAGAGGTACACCTGCATGCACTACCTCAATGTGTAAGATTGTTGTGTAAGGTCATGAAACAGAATCATGGAGAAGGTGAGGCTCAGTCTTGTGCTGACAATTACAGGCTGACATCTGTGAGTGGTCTGTCACATGCAGGGTGGAGTCTTTGTCATTGATGTGCTAGCTTTGCCAATACAGACAAAAGTTGTGAAGATTTGGACCCTTGATTTTAGTAATGCATCAGTCCTCATCCCATCATATACTCATTCTCTTGCAGACAATGAGAGACAGTTTCAGTTTTTGCTCGAAAGGAGCAAGACCCAAGCTGTGTTGTCTTTTGTCGCAGGCTTGGCAAAAGAAGGAAAAGTGAGGAATCTGGGATACCCAATTCCTGTTGTTGGACAGTCTACTGCTTCTGCTGGACAACAAGTGAATGTGGTTCCCATTGGCATTGAGATGTATATTCCTACCTTCATCATCCACTGGAATCCCAGTCCAGAGATTGGATGGTGGGATGCGGTACCTAGCTCTGACAGACCACATGTTTGTATATCTATCATGCATGTGGTCTGAAAGCACCACTTCTTCCTTAAGGAGTGCTGATGTCCAGAGTGACAGGGGGGAAGGACAGGGAAGAATAGGGAGATAATTTTTGTTCATAAAAAGCTTGCCATAGATGTATATGATTCAGAACAGACCAAACTCGGGATGTGTGTTTGACTCTCAATTGCACAACTACTGCACAACCAGGAGGAGCAATGTTGGCAAACCACTGGCATCACAGACATTGTACATAATGGGCACACTCATAAGCTGACATTTCAGACCATTCATGCCAAGCCACATGCAATCATTCAAGTACTTTTGCTCCATCCCATTTTCCAAAGCAATGTGCTACTTGTTCTCTATCATACATGAAAACACATGCATGACAGATGAGGATGTTGATAAGACAGTCACAGAAATCACATCTGTCTCCAGCAATGTTGTTTTAAATAAATATGAAAACCAGAGTTGTGGTAGAAGAGTGAGTGTTAATAATTCTTCTCTTCTGTTGAAGTCAGTATTGTTGGGGTATTATGCATAGAGCCGAGTGCAGCAACTTCCATATAAAGCATGGACCATCTCTCCCACATCCAGCTGCACTGCACTGCTCACTCTGCACACACCAGTGCTTGACATCTTGCTCAACATCGGTGAGGGATGGTGCAAGTTGCTGCAACCTGTGATAAGAGAATTGAAGGGCATTCAGGCACAGCAGCTGCCCCCTAGAGTCCTCCTTCAGGTTTGTGGGTCCTCCATGTGATGATCCTGTAGTTCATGTGCTAAGAATCTTGTTAAGGACCCACTTTGATCTGACTGTTTTCTTCACTTGCATGATTTTTAATGAGGTATTCATGCACTAAAAATGGACCATGACTATCTCATTTTGCAGCATTTGTCTCAATGTGGCCTCAGTTTACTGCCAGAAGATGATGACGCACCGTTTGTTGCAGCTACCATCAAGGTAAGACTATGTTGTTGCATCACATTATTGATCATCACATTCACAGTGTTAGACTTGCAACCATCACATCTATGTACATGTCAAGTCTCAGGAATGTTGGTAGCTATCTCTCCACTCCCTTCAGTTGCCAATTCATGACAATAAAACTGTTGTGTACCTGTTGTACACCTGGACTTTTTGAGATACCAAAGATTAAAACAAACCACACTTGTGTACAAAATGGAGCATATGATCTGCATATGTAAATCCATGATCTGAAATCTTTGGATTTCACTGACAAGTTGGAAATGTGGGATCTATGTTGGGTTATGAAGGAAATGGCATTTGAGAAATTTGTATGTGGAGATCTGGCCTTGACAGTGCCTGCCTTCAGACTAGCCAGCAGTGATTTCAATAAGATACAGGGTAGTGGTGTGTGTGTTGTCCGACTTCAAGAGATCCCTGAGGCTCTGTGGCCTCCATCTCTGGAGAAGGTGAGCATCCCCATTTGAACACCTCATATTTGGTTTTGGTTTATACACTTATATGTAGGGAGTGTTTGAGGTCAGGGATGGGTAAAATGTGTGGCTGTTGCATGTTGCGATGCCAGAGCAAAGTGGTGAAGACAGTGATCTACAAGCCCAAGGGAGTCACACTGCTGGATTACTCTGACAAGCTCAAGGACTACCCTGAGCACCTCTCCACACTAATTGCAGAGAAGCTTGCCACTGTAATATCAACCCATGTTTTTTTTTACTCCAGTGGTCCTACATCAGTGTCACATTTGAAAAGTTGTACACTACTGAATTTCATATCAGATGTGCATTTCAACCATTATGTATCACAGAGTATTTGAGGATTTATGATGTAAGGTGCACAGAAGAGATAGTTGTGCACTAACTCAGACAGGGGGCTTACTTTGTTGCAGTACCATGCGAGTGTGCTAGTAAGTCTGCAGGGTGTATGTTCAGAGGAGTCTCGGAACAAGATGGATGTGGGCAATGTTGCCTTCACTGAATGTGTGAAGGATATTGCTTATGCTCTGCGACTGTTCAGTTTCGGTCCATGATGCCACACTTGCTGAAACGAGTGGAACAACATTTCACATATGTGACACTGTGTGGGACCAAGAAGCCAACAATTACTGTACACACGTGTGATGACCATTCGTGCTTGAGTGGTAAAGTGGCTCTTGCATGTTGATTGTACACAAACTGGAACAAAGAAAGAGATGTACACACAAATTGCTCCATGAGAGTTGGTTTCTTACCTGCAAAACTAACCCAACATATGGACTGTTGCAAATTGTTGAAAGCAGGTTCATCATTTTGAAGTCAATTCACCCCACTTTGAAGTCAGTCATCTATGTAGTCAATTTCTCTTCTTATAGCAGCAAAAGATCCTTGAACAACATTCAATCTGGATGAGATGAGGGAGATATCCACCTCCACATCAATCATGCACTATGGCAAAATTTATTATGAAAATTTCATCACATTTTGAAAAGATAATGATGCAGGGCCAACCTTTGGAAAGAACAAACAGAACCCATTCTAGAGTCATATGTGCATAGGTGATTGATGGATGGAGTTGAACATTGCAAACACAAAAGCATTACATAACGCTTTAGGACAAGCCTATAATGTTAAGTTTGCTCTGCTTCCATTGAGAAGAAAGGTTCTTCACCAATCAGACTTGTAAAACTAGTGGACTCATTGCATAATAACTGGAGGGCCCTTGTGCACTATTGGACCGAGTATAATAACCCATCCCAATGTAGGACATTATACACTCCCGTTGAATTTCATGCCATCAATGCAGCACCATGTGCAGTTCTGCAAAGCAAAACACACATTCATGTTCTACTACAAAACAAAACAAAAAAGAAAACCAATATTTTTGTTCTCATGCATGGAGCAAAATTCAAACCTGCCACTAGTTTGGTACACAACAACTATTTTCCAATTACTAATAGCCTACTTCCAAGCACTATATTGTAATAGTTTTAAAACAAAAATTTAACAAAAACCTCCACCAACATTTGGCCATGCTTGTAGTAGAATCACATGGATGTTGTGAAAGGCTATGCTTTGACCCCCAAGAAGTTTGATGGGGAGTTTAGCACCTTGCCATCCTAATAATACTATTCAAGTCCAAGTAGGCTTGATTTCAAAGGGGTCAAAAATCTTCTAAGGTGTGTACCACTCAATGAAAAAGAGGTAATCTTTATTGAAGCCCTATATTTTGACCCCATCATTCTTAAAGAGTCAAACTGTGCCAAATATTTTACGAGTTGATATTTTTAATTAGCACATATTTAAAACCACCAATACCATTCACTTTGTGTTCATTTGTATAATGAAACAAGATTAGTAAAGGAATATAAAAAAAGGTGATGTGGTGACACATTTCTAGCACAACTTAGAAAATTTGGATTCAAAATTCTCATGAAACTTTGTGAAATTAATTTTTTGATTAATTTCTACAAACAAAAATTGATAACGTTTGTTCAATTGGTTTGAAAATTGCAAATGCCCTCTAAAAAATTTCTAAGGGCCCCACATTTTGGGAGGATTATGACATGGTCACATCTAAACAAAGAAACAACTATCTTTATATACAATAAGGTTTTACCCTTATGGCAAGTTCAAACCTATGTTGTTCAAGATGACCAAGACAAAATTTCCACAAGTTGAGTCAAGTATTGAAACTTCTAGGTGTGATTCGACTCCGTAATTAGTACTAATTAACTCATACTAAAATCCAAAAGATGCATAGAAGATCAACCTAATTTGTTGTGCAATAGAATTTATTTGGACATGCACAAGCGTTGCAAAGGCCAACTAATCACACAAAACTATCGAAGAGATAACAATCTTGATTTTATGATGTGGGCCGGTTTCCTATCCTCAAGGACGTGATCACAATAAAATTTTAACATCAAGAGGCCCTTGATCTTTGTTTTTGAATAAACAAAATCTTCCTAATTCTTTCTAAGCAAAATCAATTCAGCATTCAACATTCAAACATCCCTCACACATTGAACTGGAAATCTAGGGATAGAAGGTTGTTGGTTCTGTTGAAATAAGGGGGGGGGGGGGAAAGCTTCCTTCCAAATTACAAAAATAAGATAAATCCTAGACAACACATGGACCATCCAAACCAAGGTTGGAACAAAATTCCAATTCCAAGTGTATGCTTTAGTCGATCTTGCTTATGTTTGATTGCTCAAAGGACTTTTGTTCCATGGATGGTGTCTTGCACACATTTTTTCACATGTATCCCCACCACAATGTGTTTTTCAAGAATAGACAACAATGAATGAAGGTGAATGATTTGTTGCTTTGGGTGTTTGCTTTTGTAAAATTCCAATGATTTTTGCAAAGTCTTTTGTAGATGTGTCAATTTCATTCAAGGTATGACAAATGTTTGGTGATTTTCATCAATAAATTTTTGCCCATTTTCATTTTTGCATTTGTTTTAATGCTTGATGAAAGTGTGACATCAAGCTTTCAAAAACCCTTCACTAGTAGGAAACATGAGTCTAGTTCATTGACCCATTTCACTATAAGGCCTTAAAAATGAAATGGGTTCATTAGCTAGTGTTTTAGCCTAGTGCTTAATTGATTAGTGCCTAATTTTTTGCTTAATTCATTAAGGTTCAAGTTTATCATGAAAGTGTTACTACAATTAAATTTCTTTCCTAGTTTCTTAAGCATTAAACATGTAGAAATGTTAGAAAAGTTTTTAAACCCCCAAAGCCTGAATTTTTAAGAAGAGGAGTTCAAAGTCTATTGATGTACACTCTTCATCCATATTGTGAACTTGAATAATTGAAACCAGAGGTCACTTAAGAATGGGGGTGATCCCATGCAATTGAAAATAAAGTACGACTTTGGCAAAACTTGGTTGAAATTGGGAGACATTTTGACATGTTCTCCTTTCAAAAACTAAATATTTACACAAACTCTCGCTTTCTTTTTCTCTAACTTGGAAAATGTACAAGGGGAAGGTTTGAAGTTTGAACCTTGACCGACACGATATATGTATATATATGTATACATCCGAAGAAGACTCTGGACTGAAAATTTACAAAACTAAATCAAGATCTGTATGACACAACAATTTGCTTCATATTGGATTGAAAAATTGACACTTTTGTCACTTGACTTGAAAAGTAGTTGACTTGGGAGACTCTGCAGACTTGAGGAATTGGGTGTGAATTGGCAAAGAATCTCCATAACTGACATTGCCAACAAAGTCAGCTAGAGATCACAAAAAATAGAGATCACAAAAAAACCAAGTTCACAACTACATAAAGACTAACATCAGTAGCCTCCTAATCATGTGGGTTTAGTTTCAGTCACTTCATGAACCCCATGCAGAAGGGAGAAGCAGACCCTTTTTACATATTGAATACTTTCAATGAAGATTGAAACTTGACCCTTCTACTTGAAGTCAATCAAGGAAGAAGTACAAGTGTGCAAGAAGGCATCACCTGATGATGCCATCGTGCATGCCACACTAGATGCCATTCCAGCAGCACCAGTCGGGAAGTCAGAAATCAGATGTTAAGATTCCCACACTGAGCTGTGACCTTGCTGTGAATTTTGCATTGCAAACTGGCTTGAACTAAAAAGTCGTCTCTTTAGTACTGAAATTTGATAAAGGCTCTCTCTCTCTCCATCTCCCTCTCCCTCTCTTTTCCCACATCATCAAAGACAATGGTAGCCTAGTAGATTGTGCACGGTTTAATTGTTTGCTTGCTGTAACCTGTGTTGTCGGGCAACTGACTGGCCAGAATGAACCCATTCCCACCAGTGCACCATGCAGGATGGATGGTATGTGAATCCGAACTGACCATAACTTTACGTACCCTTGTCTACCAGTATGGAATTAGTTCACCATAACTTCACGTACCATTATCTACCAGTACGGAACTAGTTCACCATAGCTTTACATACACTTATCTACCAGTAGACAACTAACTCATGGAGTGAATATGTACCAGGCCTAGTCCTTTTGGAGGAGAGAAGGGGTGAGCTCCAGAGAAGTTGGATTTTCCTGACCAGATGACGCTTCTCACTTGTCTGTCATCTGTGCAAGAGGACCAATTCTTTGGGTTTGGAAAGACTTCATAAGTCAAAGGGTGGCCACATCACACTATTGAGAGATTAATTTTCTTCTTTGGGGTCAGAAAGTCAATTATCAAATGGGGTCATTTCACACCATTGAGCTTCATTTTTGTTTTGTTGCTGGTTCTGCCTGTAAGTAAGAGATTAGGGGTTGATGCAGTTTTCATTTGGTCTGACTTTGAGGATTGTTCACCGCGTGTTAGTGTGAACGGAGAATTCTTCTGTAAGGGAGAATTAAGTACTTTTTATTTGGTCTCACATCTTGAGGAATGTTCACCTCACCTTATTGTGAACTGGGAGTTCATTTTTTTGGGAACTTCGCCCTCATAATTTCCTTTTGCTGGTCTGAATCTGAACATCTGAACTTGCCATAAGGGGAAGAGCCATTGCACAATGAAACACTTGTTTGTTGGGCCCTGTCCCTCTTGGGGCAGGGACTATCGCATTGGATCCAACTTTTGGAAGTTTTACCTTATTAGAACCAGTTTCCCATTAGGTGAACTGGTTTCTTTGGTGAAAGTGTTTAGACCGTTTACATTGGAACAGATTGTTTTGGTGTTCAGAGTGTGGACACAGTAGGTAGATAGATGTACAACATCTTATCTATTGGCAGGGCCAGCCAGCGTCTCTGTGATACCTTGTTATCTTGACAAAAACATAACATTAAAAAGGTGGAATTAATTATTCACCATCAAGATTGTAATTTCTTGTCTAGTACCTTGAGCAAAACATGTACCAACTAATATACATGCGGTACAAATTTCACACGATTGAGATGTTTTTTTTCTTGGTTTAATACCTAACACTGAGTGTTTTACGAGCTCAAAAGGTGCAAATTTCACGCTATTGTGATCTAAGTTTGATTTAGTATCTTAAGAATGCATTCAAAATACTAATTCTTCAATTTTTTTCAAATTTGTGATGTCACGCAAAGTTACAATCAACCATAAGATTATTTAGCTCAAATTGGCTTCCAACAAAATATGGAGTTCCAGACAAATTTATGGACCTTTCTATTTTCTGGGCTACCCACTGAAACTTGATGTAGAATATTGGTGATTCAGGCCTAAGAAAGTCTAATTTGGCAATTGAGATCCCTGAAGAAAGAACTGATTTGTTGCCAGTTCCCAAAAAAACAATTTGCCATGGTGTGAAATTTCACCACCAAAGAAAACACCGATCTAGACTCTTAAAAATCTAGTCATATAGGAATTACATAAATTTTATTCTTAGACTGACCCAGTTTGTAATGACATAAAACCAAATTCAGGTTTAGCAAACTTTGAAATGAACAAGTACAAACCAAAAAAGGGAAAGAGGAACTTTTTTCAGAGGGAAAATGGGTGCCTATTCATGGTTCTTATTAATTAATTGGTACCCTTTTATAGTTTACATACATGAATGTTCAGCTTTGATCAAAGCACATGGGATAAAAGTGTGCTCCTATTGGAAACATCTTGAGAACCATGTTTGAGCTTCATGAGAATCCCTTGGGAATTCGATGGGAACAAAATAGAGTTATCTGTAAAGTATGAAAAAGCAAGCATGCGAACCTTGTGTTTGTATAAAACATGGGACATAATAAATAACATAGGGCAAATTGGTGACAAAGGAAAAAAAGATGAGGCAAAATTTGGAAATGCATTGTTTTTGATGCATTCTTGAATTTTGCCTCATCTTTTTTGTGTGCACCATTTGACACTAGGGATGACTATAAGAGATAACTATTGAAGATGTTTGCATTTTTTGTGGAAGGAGTGAGTAGGTTTGGAAAGGAGGGCTTGAAGCGGTTGTGGAAGGAGATCAATTTGTTTTTGACTACCAAGAAGGCAAGTATTTTTGAACACCAAGAGAACGCTTGAAGTTTTTTAAGGTTTGTAGGAGTGAAAACAGAGTTTGGGTATTTAAGTTTTTTGATAATCATGAGAGGATTTTATTTTTTAGGTCTACATGAGTGTCGATGAAGCTCAAGTATTTGGGTTTTTTAATAGCCACAAAAGAACATTTGTTTTTAGGTTTGCATGAGTGCTAATAGAATTTTTTTGAAAAAGGAGGCCATGCTTTAGAAGGCACATGCTTGAAGAAGGAGGTTGTGCTTTAGGGGTTGGGCATTTGAAGAAAAAGGTTGTTTTCTAGAGGTTACACATTTGAAGGAGAAGGTCATGACTTGAAAAAGGTTGGTTGGCAAGTACATCAATAGAAGTGGAGGTGAAGCTTTTAAGGAAAATCAACATGCAATCATTGCTTATAGGTTATCATTTTTTGGATTTGAGTAATGTGTCAAGTTGCAAGTGAAGCATAAGCCTTTTGGAGCCATGGTTATTGTAGCAACACACTCTTGCCAAAATGATGAAGTCTTCTATGATTGTTTGAAATATTCATAATTTGGGAATCTATTTTGTTGTGTGTGTGGTTTCTCTCCACCCTTGCATGGTTTCTTTCCACTATTTGTTGCAAGGTTTGTGAATTTGTGTTGAAAGAAAGTTAGTTCGATCCCATAAGAAACCGCCTTCATACCTTCATGTACAAACAAATCTTCCTTTCAAATATTATATACCCATGTATACCCAAACCCTAGGATTTTGCTTAAGAAAAAATGTAGTTTGTTGGTTTCTTTTTTGGATTCTAATGTTATACAACACATTTTCACCCGTTTGCTTTTGAGGCTTTCTATGGTTTGGCATCTTCATCTGGTGAATAAGACATTGTTTATGGTTGTAAGTGAGAGTTTTCCTTGGAATGCATTCCAAGTAATGAAAGTTGATTATAGGTCCTACCTCCAACACCTTGCCATTTGTGGTACCCCAAGGTGGTTGCTCCAAATACACTTTGAATTTGAGCTTCAAACTTTGATGTGCATGCTACCCATTAACTCAAAGTATCAATTCGATTCCAAACCATTAAAAGTTGAGAATTGTTTTGAGTTACATGCATGTAGAAGGCGTGTCACATATTGTTAGAAAGTTTTCAACAAGGGTCAAAACTTTGCTTTAAATCTCACTTCATTTTGAAGTTTGCACAAGAAGTTATGGGCATCCAAAGTGACAGGGGTCCCAATTTCGAAAATTGTGACTGGAAAAACATCATTTGGGTGTAGCCCCCATGGTGAGCCACAAAGAATACTATAAGGGGGAAGGTGGTGACTTCCTTCAAGTTTTGGCTATGATGAATGTTGTGAGTCTGTGTATGCCCATGGTTTGTCCGTGCACCAAAAATGTTCTAATTATGCATTAAGCAATTTGTTGTTTGGTTTGTGCAAATTGATATGAATAATTGACATGTTTGTCATTTGTCCTAATCCCCATCCTAGAGTTCCAACATGCCCCTTTTACCCCAAAAATGTTATGAGCTAAGGAACGTGCCCCAACTTCTTCTTCTTTCATTGTTTTCATTTTGGGATTCACATTTGAATCTTTCAAAGAGTTTGGGGGTGCATCAACTGGGGTGATTTACCCCTAGTTTTAGGTGTAGCTTAAAGCTAAACACAAATTTTTAACACAATTTTCAATTTTGAAAGCACATTACTATTTTGGAAACATATCATT